>Ga0209812_10000261_pt1 | contig 49683 bp, 50 predicted proteins | sample JI71714BDNA_FD_187502 | JGI IMG/M metagenome (GOLD analysis project Ga0209812, IMG submission 187502) | Wastewater effluent complex algal communities from Wisconsin, to seasonally profile nutrient transformation and Carbon sequestration -... | ecosystem: Engineered > WWTP > Effluent > Algae...
AATGCAGGTAATTGGTGCGCTGATGAGGAAACTGGTGCATTTGGCTTTTGGGATTTTAAAATCCCAAAAGCCCTTTGACCCCAATTATTTGAGTGCTACCCCTTGACAGTTCAAGACAGTATCTACAGAATTTGTGGATGGGGAAGGGGCGGGTTTATCTCATTTTTTGGTGGCTATCAAAGATTTCGGCGAACCCGCCCCTACGAAATCTTGATATTTGGTAATTGTTTCGAGGATGAAATAGGGTAAAACAGGGGGATTTATAGATAAATAACTCCTGCTTAAGGAATGACAGGTTGGGGTTGATTGGGAGAATTTTCGGATAAATTTTCCGGGCATGGGGGACGGAAAGATAGATACAATAATGGCCCGAATAAAGGTATTAACGCGACACTCCAAAAGATGATTTTATTATTAATTCCCCGTCTAGCCATATCATCACCTAATAAGGCAGAAAAGACTAGGGAAAGCATACAAAAGTCTAAACTCATTACATGAATAAAGCGACTGGTTTGCCATTGTTGTACAAAGTCGCTCCAGTCTCCTTTGGTAATTCCAGAAAATACTAATGCCCCTGCACCTAATGTTAATAAAATTCCGATGAAACGAGAATCTAATATTTTCAGAAAGAGATTTTTTTTGCCGTAAAAATGTGGATTGGGTTGACGTAATGCTAAATAAGGTAATAGAGCAAAGGCTCCTACGGCAAAGGATAATAAGGCAAACACCCACGCGGGAATTTTTTGCCCTCTACCGTCACTGAAAAGCACACAACTATAAATCATTGGCCATATTCCCATGATATTGAATAAGGCGACAATGAGGGGGTTAATTCCTTCGAGTTTACCTGTTGATAGGTTTGTAATAAGTGTAATGGTGTCTACGCGATCGGGTGGCGCAAAGATAAACGCGTAGGTGATAAATCCTAACCAAAGTAACCAAAATCCGATTTTTGGCATCATTTTATTTGTGTCACATAAATAACTCTAATAATATATAACATGTCTCAATCATTTATACATATTTGTAGGGGTAGTGCCAGAGTGCCTACCCCTTGATTAATTGGGGCAACCACGGGGGGATTGCCCCTACATTAATTGTACAAATTATTGAGGTTTGCTATATAGCACGTCTCAATCATTTATACATATTTGTAGGGGTAGTGCCAGAGTGCCTACCCCCTGATTAATTGGGGCAACCACGGGGGGATTGGGGCAACCACGGGGGGATTGGGGCAACCACGGGGGGATTGCCCCTACATTAACTGATGATTACGCGATATAATATATAACGATTTTCTCAAATAAATGAGGTGTAGTAGATATGTGTTTAAGAGAGGGCGAAGCATTCCCGAAATATCGTTATTCATCCTATCAAAAATAATTGTCTTCCTTCTTCCTTCTTCCTTCTTCCTTCTTCCTTCTTCCTTCTTCCTTCTATGGAAATTGTTGCATGAATTGGCGATCGATCCTATCTTTCCATTGCCAAAGTAGGGGAGACTCCCACATGAAAATACCACGAGACGCGATCGCGCTTTTATCTCCGATGCCGATTAAACTTAAATATTGTTGTTGAGGCGAAAATGGTTTTAACGGTTTATCTTGAATAAATCGACATAAATTATGATATAATGGTTTACCTTGACGTACTGCAAAAACTCCCGCTTTGGGGCGGGGATGATTAATCATTGTGGCAATATCTCCCGCGGCAAATATCTGGGGATGGGAAAGAGATTGTAAATAGTCATTGACTAGGATGAATCCATTATTATCGGTGGATATACCTGATTCTTTGAGCCAATGGGCTGCGGAGGCTTGTGTTACCCAAAAGACGCGATCGTATTCTTTTGTTAACCCAGATTCACAATACAACCGATAGGCAAAAAGAGCGCGATCGTGCCTTAATAGAGGTTCAATTTTCGAGACAGTTTCACCTAAATATAATTGAATCCCACGACTCATCAAAATTTCCTGAAGACGACGACGCACTAACCTATTATGACTAGGTAAAAGCTCTCTCCCACTCTGAATTAAACTGATCTCTAAAAACTCACTATTCTTCCCTTCTTCCTTCAATAAACCCGATTGCATATTTAAAGCCAATTCGACACCACCCGCACCACCGCCAACAATGGCTAAACGTAACAATTGATCAGGGTTATTCTTTCTTTCTGTGAGTAATTCTTGCCAATGGTTTAAAAATTGGGGAACTGGTTTTGCGGGTATCGCGTAATCTTTTGCACCAGGCACTAATAGGGTATTCGGTGTGCTACCAATATCAATGGAAACTACATCAAAATTAATGGGCTTATTCTCTTGACAAATTACTTGATTTTTGCTTAAGTTAAGCCCGATCGCGTGATCAATTAAAATCTGACAATGGGCAAATCGAGCCAGCGATCGTAAATCAATATGACAGTCATTATAATCATAAAACCCCGCGATATAACCCGGAAGCATTCCCGAATAGGGAGTATGGGAAACATTCGTAATCAGGGTAATATTAACTCCGGGTAAGGGATTAATCCCAAACTGTTTTAAGACGATCGCGTGACTATGCCCACCACCAATTAAAACCAGATTTTTAGTAAGAGAATGAGATGTTGTTGGCATGAGCTTTAAAAAGAAACCCGGTTTCTGGGATATAGTTATATTTTTACGCCCAAAAGTTGATAACTTTTACTTTCCCATAAAATAAATAATCCTAAACCAATTAAAACAAAGGGAATGATCGCGTGTGTATAACGAGTCAAAAGTTTAGCCACTTGAGGATGGCGTGTAAATTGATAGGCACTATAACACCAAACCCCTATCATTATATAAAAAACGATTAAAATTGTCAAGAAACTCGGTAAATTACTACTGGCAAATAAAGGCACATAAATCCCGATATTATCACCACCATTGGCAAAGGTAACAGCCCCGACTTGAAAAATTTGCGGTTTCATTAAATGGGATAGTTTTGCCAATAGAGTAGAAGAATTTTCCTTAACCGCAAAATCGGTAGAAATTCCTTGTACTTCATCATCATCTTCTTCCGGGTTAATGAGATGACTAATGCCGATAAAAATTGGCACAAATCCCATTAATCCTATCCACGGACGCGGTATCATTAAACCACCGAAAAAACCGGGTAAACTGGTTAATACTAACGCGGTAAAACCTAGATATTGTCCCGCAAAAATATGCCACGGCTTTAATTTGCTATCAACTTGGGCAAAAAAGAGCATTAAAATTACCAGATCATCTATATTTGTGGCTGTAAATGCTGTAATTCCTGTCACGATCGCGCCGAAAAACCAATTCATAAATCTCCCAGTTTATTCTTTCCATTTTCTTATCATATTTGTGAACACTTGTCAAGTTGTAGGTTGGGTTGAGTCTTCAGATATTTTCGGATTTTTCCGGGTTAATTTTCTCAACCCAACCTACTTATTTTTACTGGTAGGTTGGGTTGAGTCTTCAGATATTTTCGAGTGTTTGGAGGTTGATTTTCTCAACCCAACCTACTTCCTGAGAAAGCGCGATCGCCTGTTGACGAATTTCGGGAATTGCCGTAGTTTCCCAAAGACATCCTTTACGCGGGGAACCCAATGTATAAAGCCAAGAAGAAACGACCCCTTTCTCCCCAATTAAAGCACCATTTGAAGCCACATCTAACCCCAAATTTAACGAATCAGGACGAATTAATCCTCGATCGCGTAAATTCACAATTAAAGGATGTTGAAATTGTCGATAATCACATTCTGAACCCGTGCAATTAATTACACGATTTACTGTTAAACTCGTCAACTCGTTATTATTACTATGTCGTGGTTTGACAAAAACATCTACCCCCTTTGGTGTGACAGAAAATTTTTGCACTTTCCCGGCAATAACTTGTAATTGATGACTATTTAAGATTTCCTGTAAAAGCCCAAAAATCTTAGGTGCGACTCGATGACGGTGAATTTCCCAATAGGGACGTAGATGACGTAAAAAACGTCGTTTTTCTTCTAAAGATAGACTTTGCCAAAGGGCTTGCGTTTCTGGGCGAATTCCATCAATCACCCCTCGCCAATTTATGCCTTGAGTTTCTGCTTCTTTAATTATTTGACGCACTTGACGTAATAAATTCCGAATACTTAAGGGAGTTATTTTCGTTAAGTTTAAACCATGATAAGGTGGGGATGCTTGATGGGATTGGGGAAGGAATCCATGACGGGAAACTACATAAATTTGACCTTGATAATTTTTAGCTTTTAACCCGATCGCGATATCAACCATTGTTAATCCTGAGCCTATTAATAAAATAGTCTCATCAGGTTTAATTGAATCAAAAACATGAGCCCCCCAAGGATAACTAATATAATGTTCCTGATCCTGGTAAAAACTCGGATCTTCAATGGTGGGATTAGCCGGCGGAAAATTACCTAATGCCAGAACAATTTTATCCGCGATCATTTTCTCACCATTACTTAAAGTAATCTCATTATTCTCACCCTGGGGAGAAATATCGATCGCGTCTTCTTTAATCCATTCAAAGGTAACATGGGGTGCGGCATTTCTGATCGCGTCTTCTAAAATAGCTTGCCCATAAATACCATAAATTTTCCGAGGCACAAATGTCCCCGGAGTAAGGGTTTCATCCCCTAATTCTTTAAGCAAATCTTCCTGTTTTTCTAACCAACGTAAAAAATGATCCGGCTCATCGGGAAATGCACTCATTTTGCCCGCGGGAACATTTAATACATGACAAGAAATATTCGTGCTATAGGCTACCCCTCGCCCTAATACCGATTTGGATTCAATTAATTTGATTTCAATCGGTGCAATCGCGTATTTCAATAACTGCGTCGCGACGAGCACACCACTAAACCCACCCCCGACGATCGCGATCGTCCTTTTTGGGAAGAAAACTCCTCTGAGGGGTTGCCAAATTTCTGATACCTGTGACATAATGAAAAATACTACGGTTTGTCTATCAGCTTACCGTATATTAGTAAGGAAAAGATAAATGAGTAACAATTCTGCAATGAATTTAGGATGTCAGCACTGTCGTTATTATCAAATGGAGGGGCGGCGGTGGGGACATTGCCAACTGTTGGGAGTATCCGTGCAAGGGGGATGGGCTACCTGCTCCCACGCGGTTCCACCTTTTGCCCCATCTGGGGAACATTCACAAATCTGTAGAAAAGAGCAAAGACAAGAGATAGCGCGATCGTCACGCGTATTGGAAGCAAACCCCCCACCTCTTCAAGTTTAGAAAAATTATCATAAATTCTTCGTCAAGGTAGAGTTAATTGCTCCACCTTGGCTTTATCATGGAAGTGAATACACTTGGAAAAAAAATTAGGATGAAGTACCAATTCAGAAATCGTTTAGGTATTTTCTTAGTAACAAGCGCGATCGCGGCTTGCTCAATGAGCACTCCCCAAACAGAAAAGCCCAACCCCGATCGCAGTCAACAGACAATGGGAGATCATAAAACAGCAACAATGTCATCATCCCCACAACATAACGAACATCACAGCCCCCCCGCCAATACCACAAATACCACTCAAACCAAATTCACCGAGTTAAAAAATGTTACCCCCCAAACCCCCGTTAAACTCGCGATCGATGTTTTAGATTCCACCGGAAAACCAATTAATCAATTCCAAACATTTCAAGAACAATTAATGCACCTTATTATTGTCAGTGAAGACTTAGAAAAATTCCAACATCTCCATCCTACTTATAAAGAAAAAGGACAATTTGAAGTCGAAGCCACTTTTCCAAAAAGCGGAAATTACGCGATTTTTAGCGATTATAAACCAGTAGGACAATCAGAACAAGTCGCGGTAATGACTCAACAGGTATTAGGCAATCCGTCACCCACCTCTGCCCCTGATTTTTCCCTAGTAAAAACCTTTGCAGATAAAAAAATTACTCTCTCTTTCTCTGAGCCTACCCTCAAAGCCAATCAAGAAGTTACCATCACCTTTAATTTACAACAAATTGATAATAATCAACCCATTACAAACTTACAACCCTATTTAGGAGAAAAGGGACACTTAGTGATTATTAGACAAGCTTCTCCCTTGACAAAACAAGATTATATTCATGCCCATGCTATGCCAGATGCCACCTCTGGAAATGTTAAATTTATGACTAAGTTTCCCGAAGCCGGAAAATATAAACTTTGGGGACAATTTAAACAAAATGATCAAATTATGACGGCAGATTTTTGGGTAAATGTTTTATGATGTCTCGATGGGGGTTACTCCCCATAACAATAATCCTATAGCACAAGTGAAGAAGGAAGACTGAGGAAGTAAGACGTGATAAAATCAAGAGTTTGGGCTATTAACAACGTCAACCACCGTCGAGGTTGCTATAAAACCTCAGAAAAAATCCCAAGTCAAAATCTGGTAACAATTTTATTTTTACGCGTGACACCAAACGATCCCCAACTATGCTATGCTATCGAGGAAATAAAATTTTTTTATCATCACTGTATTGAGAATCTGGGGAAACTATTACTATGAGAGTCTTACTTGTACAAAATGAACCGGAATTGGGTGCTACAATTAAGCGTACTTTAACTCAAGACGCTTATATGGTAGATTGGGCTCAGGATGCCCATGAAGCTTGGGGCTATTTAGAGACTCAATGGAATCATTACAGTTTGGGGATTTTTGATTCGTTATTGCCCGGGATATCGGGATTAGAATTCTGTCGCCGATTGTGTGATCAATATTACCCTTTACCTGTGTTGATTTTAACAGGAAAATATCCGATGGAGGCTCAAGTTAAAGGTTTAGATGTGGGGCTCGATGATTATTTAGTCAAACCTTTTGCGATGGCGGACTTGTCAGCAAAATTACGGGCAATGAAGACGCGATCGACCTTATTACAATCACAACAATTAAAATCCGAAAATTTCACCCTTGATTATCGTTTACGCACAGTTACTCTTAAGAATGATCGGGGAGAAAATCAAGTGATTCCTTTAACAATCAAAGAATTTAAGTTGTTAGAATGTTTTCTGAAACATCCTAATCAAATTATCACCAGTAATCAAATTCGTGCTCAACTAGGTGAGATGAGTACAGGAACAATTACTAATGTCGTCGCCACACAAATGCGATTATTTCGACGGAAATTATCGGAATATGATTGCACTAATTTGATAGAAACTCTCTACGGAGTTGGCTATCGGTTGAAACATGAAAAATTAGACATCTCCAAAAACTAATGTAGGGTAGGCATCCTGCCTGCCATTGATCCAATTTTCAGGAGATGTCTAGTAGCTCCTTGGGAATTTTGCTCTCGGAAATCCCCCAAGACTCACTATTGATTTTTGAGAGCAACCCCATCGGGCTAAGTATCGCCAATCTCAATCTTCAATTACTTCTAATAAATCCTCAATTATTACATCAAAGGTGCGGGCTAATCTCACTAAAGCCCTTCGATCCGCGATCGTCATTCCTGGGGAACGATCATAACTTTTTACAGTGTTATAACCTACCCCTGAGCGATCGCGACTTCCTTGAGTGTCCAGCCTTCTCTGGCTGCAAACTCCCTAATCCGCAATTTAACCAATTCGCCTCTTGACACAGGGGTGACATTTCACCTCTCCTAAATGAAATGATCGCTCTGAGGTTTGAGAAACCCAAGAGCGATCCCTTAAAAAAAACATACCAGCTATGATAACACAAGCAGAAGCCAACCACAAGTTTCGAAGAGTGACTACTCCTTTACCACTTCAAATAAATCTTCAATCATCACATCAAAGGTCCGTGCCAACTTTTGTAGATAGGTGACATCAACGGTTGCCAACCCCGGAGAACGCGCATAAACTTTCAAGGCACTATAGCCTACTCCAGAACGCTCTGAGAGTTCTTTCAATGTCCAGCCTTTTTCAGCCGCAAACTCTTTGATCCTCAGTCTGACTAAACCCATAGTTACATAAAATTATACAAAAATATCTCATTAAGAACAACCCAAATTAATCTTCAACCACTTCTAATAAATCTTCAATCATTACATCAAAAGTGCGGGCTAACTTGATCAACGCAGATAACTCGGCCATACTCATCCCAGTGGAAACCGCGTAAGTTTTGATCGTGCTGTAAGAAACTCCTGAACGATCCGATACCTCTTTGAGAGTCCATCCCTCTCTTTGGGCAAATTCCCTGATCCGCACTCTCACTAATTCACTTCTTGACTTTCTTGACATTTAGTTTACTTTTCGACTATACTCATAGTAGAAAAACGATCGCTCTGAGGTTTGAGAGACCCAAGAGCGATCCCTAAAAAAAGGATAGTACCTATGATAACACAAGCAGAACCAAACCACAAGGTCTCTAATCCCCTTGCCCGCTTTGTCACGAAAGAAGCCGAAAGTCCTCAATGTCGCTCCACAGAAGATTCGGGAGATTCGTTTGTGGCCCTATGTCATCCATGTTGTCGGAGAAGGGCTCAGTCGCTTTGTCAGTTATGGGGATATGCCACCCATTGTCGCGGTGCAAAAGCCAACCCCTGAAGATGTGGCATGGTGGCATAAGCGTTGGCGTCAGAATCAACCACATTTAGCCCCTGACTTTTGGGTGGAGTTTTTTGAAGCCAAATTTAGGGAAGCGCCAACGGAATCGCAATTGTTTGCCTGGGGTGAATTAGTCGGTTTTGTTAAACATGGTTTTTCCCCTGAAAAAGTCGTCTTTTTGCAACAGGTTTATCGTCTGATCAGACATGATTTGAGAGTCTCCCTCGGAAACGCGATCGCGTCCTTCAATCATGGAGATTCCCGGAGAACGAGCATAACTTTTCACCGTATTATAAGCCACTCCTGAGAGATCGGCGACTTCCTTGAGTGTCCAGCCTTCTCTTTGGGCAAACTCCCTAATCCGTTTCGCCTCTTGATATATGGGTGATATTTCACCTTTAACAAAGGAAAGGCTCCTGCTGAGGTTTGAGAGACCCAAGAGCGATCCCCGAAAATCAGGATAGTGGCAATAATAACACAAGCCGTCTACTCCTTTACCACTTCAAATAAATCTTCAATCATCACATCAAACGTCCGTGCCAACTTTTGCAGATAAGTGACATCAACGGTTGCCAACCCCGGAGAACGGGCATAAACTTTCAAGGCACTGTAGCCTACTCCAGAACGCTCTGAGAGTTCTTTCAATGTCCAGCCTTTTTCAGCTGCAAACTCTTTGATCCTCAGTCTGACTAAACCCATACTTGACAAAGGATATATCTATATCCTATGATAGTGATAAGATAAAGGCGATTGCCCCAAGTATAGCAAATACAAGGCAATCGCCACCAAAAAAAAGGTAATACCTTATGATAACACAAGCCAAACAAAACCACAACAGCCCTAATCCCCTTGCCCGCTTTGTCACGAAAGAAGCCGTCGCGAAAGTCCTCAATGTCGCTCCACAGAAGATTCGGGAGATTCGTTTGTGGCCCTATGTCATCCATGTTGTCGGAGAAGGGATCAGTCGCTTTGTCAGTTATGGGGATATGCCACCCATTGTCGCGGTGCAAAAGCCAACCCCTAAAGATGTGGCATGGTGGCATAAGCGTTGGCGTCAGAATCAACCACATTTAGCCCCTGACTTTTGGGTAGAATTTTTTGAAGCCAAATTTAGGGAAGCGCCAACGGAGTCGCAATTGTTTGCCTGGGGTGAATTAGTCGGTTTTGTAAAACATGGTTTGGCTCCTGAAAAAGTCGCCTTTTTGCAACAGGTTTATCGTCTGATCAGACATGATTTGAGAGTCTCCCTCGGAAACGCGATCGCGTCCTTCAATTATGGAGTTCAAGCCTAAAATCTGGGAATAATCACAATTAATTCATATCATGGGCATCGATGTCAGTGAATTATAACTAGCCACTTCAGTTAAAATCTAAACTGATAAAAACGTCGAGTATCCCATCATAATGAGTGAATCTCCAAAACCTGTAAACCTCAATAACGAACTCGCGAAAGAGCGTAACCGTGCCGCGGCGGAACGGACTCTTATGGCTTGGATTAGAACCAGTTTATCATTAATTAGTTTTGGCTTTGGCATTGATAAAATTCTTGATGTATTGCGTCAAAGCAAACTGAGAGAATCAACGCATATTTACTCAGGGACTCGTCTGGTGTGTATTGGTTTTATCCTCATTGGAATTTTTGCCCTATGGGGAGCTATTCGACAACACCGCAAAATTCTTAAATTAATTCAGCGCGATGATTATGTTTATACCAATCAAGCCTCGATCGCGATGACGACAGCTCTATCAGTGATCTTGGTAGGTATCTTTGGCTTAATTGTCGTTTTTGCTGGACTATAATCTCATGTATTTTTTTATAATTCTAATCAAATTGGTAATGGGTAATAGGTAATGGGTAATAGGTAATAGGTAATAGGTAATAGGTAATGGGGAAGTTTCCTTCTATCTATCAATGATAGTTCCATCTTGCCTGAGAATCGCGACAAATGCCACACCTTCGACAGAAGTCATGGCAATTCCGTCTTGGTTGCGGATAGAGACAAAGATATCTGACATCATTCTAGTTGAGCTTATGATTGATTCAGGAAACGCGATCGCGCAGCCCACCAACTTGCGGAACACGTCCTTTGTCTGCTCATTATATACCAATTTATATAGAAAATTTATTTTTAGTGTTTTCTATTGCCTTGATTCAAACCATGCTGAGTTTCTTGATCATAAAGAATATCAAGTTGATTATACTTTTTAATAACACGATTTGCCGTGGCGTTAGTGGCTGTTGCTAATTGCTCACAGGACTGATACACTGGCATATTGAGAAGGTTTTGCAAAACCTCATTCCCGGCATCTATTCCATGCTGCTTATGACCATCTTCGTGAATTTGTAAATTGGTGATGAATTTATTCCAACGGTTGACTAAATTACTATCAACTTGAGCGGGTTTCCTCCACAGAGGCATCGTAAAAATTACTGATACATCAACATTTGCGGTAGTAATTTTACAAAAATTACCGTTTTTTTTATCGTGAAAATTCCAACGAACAAACCAATCGGTACGTCCATCATAATGACGTTTTTCCCGCGCATCTAAGGGACCAAAAGTATTCATTTGTGTTCGTAGTGCTTCAAAGGTTAAACCTTTGATTTCATAAGAGACTGTGCGAATTTTAATATTAGGACGAAGTTGTAGAGATACCTTTAAAGGTTGATGCTTTACCAGTGGTGTCGCGAGAGTGGGAATATTGAGATATGTTACTGTCAGACTGGCACTAAAGAGTCCTAGCAAGGTAAAATTTTTCCGGTTCATAGCAAAAAATTTCTTCTGTTTATCCCCTATTTTATCTCAATGTTTTTAGAGTATAGAGGCGAATCGAGTCAAAATATCCACAAAAGACACGATCACGCTCCCGCCTGCCTCTAACGCGATAGCTTCGCTGAGCCCGAAGGGCATCGCGCTCCCCCTGCCAGAGAAAAAAAAGAGAGAGTAAGTAAAAATACCCCCTGGGCAAAAAAAATGTCCCAGAAAATACAAAATATGCTACAATTGTTAACAAATCTTAGTTAAAGTCTTTTAAAGTCTCAAACGCATTATGAGTCTTCCCATTCGTAACGTAGCCATCATAGCCCACGTCGATCACGGTAAAACAACCCTTGTTGATGCCCTTCTCCGACAGTCAGGTATCTTCCGCGAAGGGGAAGACATCCCAGATTGCGTTATGGACTCCAACGACATCGAACGCGAGCGCGGTATCACCATCCTCGCGAAAAACACCGCGGTAAAATACAAAGAAACCTTAATTAATATCGTTGACACCCCCGGCCACGCGGACTTCGGCGGAGAAGTCGAACGAGTTTTAGGAATGGTTGACGGTTGTCTGCTGATCGTAGATGCCAACGAAGGGCCGATGCCCCAAACCCGTTTCGTGCTGAAAAAAGCCCTAGAAAAAGGCCTTCGCCCCATTGTTTTCGTCAATAAAATCGATCGTCCCCAAGCCGATCCCCTCAAAGCCGTAGATAAAGTTTTAGACTTATTTATTGAACTCGGTGCCGATGACGATCAGTGTGACTTTCCCTATTTATTCGGTTCTGGTTTAGGCGGTTATGCCAAAAAAGAACTTGATGAAGAAAGCACTGATATGAAATGTCTCTTTGAGGCAATTCTTGATCATGTCCCGCCCCCAGTCGGTGATGTCAATAAACCTTTACAATTACAAGTTACAACTCTTGATTATTCTGAATATGTAGGTCGGATTGTTATCGGTCGTATTCATAATGGTACAATTAGAGTCGGTCAGCAGGCCGCGTTAGTCACAGAAAGCGGAGCCATTGTTAAGTCACGAATCACTAAATTAATGGGATTTGAAGGCTTAAAACGGATTGAAATTGAAGAATCTACTGCGGGTAATCTCGTCGCGGTGGCTGGCTTTAGTGATGCCAATATTGGCGAAACTATTACTTGTCCTAATGATCCCCAAGCATTACCTTTAATTAAGGTCGATGAGCCCACTTTACAAATGACTTTCTCCGTCAATGATTCACCCTTCTGCGGCCAAGAAGGACAGTTTGTTACCTCTCGCCAAATCCGCGATCGTTTAATGCGGGAATTAGAAACAAACGTCGCGTTACGGGTAGAAGAAACCGACTCTCCCGATAAATTCTTAGTATCAGGACGGGGAGAATTACACTTAGGTATTTTAATTGAAAATATGCGTCGGGAGGGCTATGAATTTCAAGTATCCCAACCCCAAGTTATTTACCGGGAAGTGAAAGGCCAACCCTGCGAACCCTTTGAATGTTTAGTATTAGATGTTCCCGAAGAAGCCGTAGGGGGTTGTATTGAACGCCTCGGCAAACGCAAAGGCGAAATGCAGGATATGCACGTTAGCGGAAATGGTCGCACACAATTAGAATTTGCCATCCCTGCACGAGGTTTAATTGGCTTCCGAGGGGAGTTTATGCGTTTAACTCGTGGTGAGGGAATTATGAATCATAGTTTCCTTGATTATCGTCCCATTATTGGAGATATTGAAGCCCGTCGTAATGGTGTTTTAATTTCTTTTGAAGAAGGGGTAACGACTTTCTACGCGTTAAAAAATTCCGAAGATCGTGGAGTCTTTTTTGTTGGTGCTGGAGTCAAGGTTTATAAGGGTATGATCGTGGGAGAACATAATCGTCCCCAGGATTTAGACTTGAATGTTTGTAAGACGAAGCAATTAACTAACTTCCGCTCATCAACGGGGGATGAATTAGTGCAATTACAGTCCCCTGTGGATATGAGTTTAGAGCGTGCCCTTGAGTATATTGGCCCTGATGAATTGGTGGAAGTTACGCCATTATCAGTTCGTTTACGCAAGTTGAGCAAGAAGTTCGCGAAGCGTTAAAACGTTTTCCTAAAAAGTTGCTAGAATAGTGCTTTTTTAATATAACCACAAAGGCACAAAGAACACAGAGGAGAGAGCGAAAATTCCCCTCTTTGTGTCCTCTTTCCCTTTGTGGTTCATTTTATTTCCCATTACCCATTCTCTAAAGGCGTTAAACGATCGCGTATTTGAACAAAACCGCTCTTAACAACAGTAGCTAAAACCCCCATTTGTTTATGACCAAAATTTTCTTTTAAAAGGGAGAGTAAAGGTAAATCACGTTCCCCTGTCTCTGGATTTATTTCTATATTAACACAACGATTAATTTTAGCAGTAATATAAATGTGAGCATCCCCTAATTGAAAGGTTTGATCAATATAATTAAATTCTTCCCAAGGGGCTATTCCATCTAACACGATATTAGAACGAAATCGACGCACATCGACGGTTTTTTCTGACAGTGAACTCAGTTGATCTAAGGTGGCTTGATTCACTAAAGAAATATGTGCTGTTTCGCGATCGGGATATCGAGTATTACCGTTACTACTTCCGACTAAAACAACAGGCGATCGCGCGGAATGTCGGGCTTCTGGAGTCGGATCAAATTTTTTGAGATATTTGGTAAAAAATCGACTAATTCGTACTCGTCCTAATTTCGTATTCGTATTCACGTTTAATAATATCTTACCTTCTTTTTTCACGGTTAAGAATTGAGTGATAAAGTCATAATGACAATTTAACGCGGCTAAAGCCGGCCAGTCATTTTGTACCGCGCAATTAGTCTTACTCATCCAATTAATATTTTGAAGTGTCGGAATGAAACTTTTATTATGCTCTAAAAATGTCTCGGTTTCTATTTCTATATCTAAAAACATTAGTGCAAAGGCGCGATCGCCTTTGATTCCATGTCCCTCGGTTAAAAATACGCGATCGCCCTCCGGCCCCCCCGTAGCGCGATCGCACTCTTGGGAAGTCAAACCCTTGACTGGATGAATAAATAACTGTTTAACGATGGGTGTACTCATAGAGAAGAAAACCTTAAAATGTACAAAAATTTTAAGGCAAAAAGAGGGGCTTTTAACGAGGGAAGCTCAATAAGATCCAGTGATAACCCATCTTAAACGGAGTTTAGATAAATATTGAGATGTTTTTGAGACATCAGTCATTACTATTGGGTTGGTAGCTTCGCCATTATGCCGGAAAGCAGGCAAGATGCCTGCACTACTTTATTAATTTTTCATTCCTAATTAGGTGCTTTAGCAGACTGAGGATTTTTTCTACTAGGTAATATTTCACGCCCGGCCAAGTTTTGGAAGTAAAGTCCACCGACACTGACAAGAAATGTAATATAGGCAATTCCTTGGACAACAAATAATTTATCTGTGTAGCCAAATAAAGCCTTAAAAACGGCTCCAGGGAAGAGATCATCAGGAAGAACTTTTGTAGTATTCCAAACCAAAGGCCCTAAAACACAAGAGTGAATTTTCGCAAAGCGTTCATAATAGAAACAGAGGGCTTCCGACTGACGATTAAGTTGTGAAAATGCGCTCATAGCTTGATCCAAATTTCCCAATGCTGAGACAACTAAACCCGCGACAATTAAGAGTAATAAAACCCCCATATATTGAAAAAATTTGCGGATATTAATTTTTACGCCCCATTTGAATAAAAGTACCCCAATTCCCGCGGCTACACCTAAACCCGCTAATGCTCCAAAAGCCGGAATTAAACCCTCTTGAAATTTAGCAACAATAAATAAAACTGTTTCAAAACCTTCACGGAGTACCGCGATAAAAATTAAACTAAAAATTCCCCATCCCGCGGGAATCTTATTTTTTGTTAACGCGTTGGAAACAGCCCCTTCTACTTCTGTTTTAAGGAATTTTGCCTGTTGTGTCATCCAAATTAACATCCAACTTAACATCGCGATCGCGATCAGACTAAACCCCGCTTCTAAGAGAGGTTCCATCACAGGTGCATAGGGGAGATTAGAGTTAGATAAAAACTGAAACATCCTAGCAAATAAAACACCCACTAAACTACTAGCCGCAATACCGGAACCGATACCAGCATAAACCCAATAATTAAGTTGACTGTGGCGTGCTTTTTTGAGACAAGCTAATACAATACCGACGACAAGGGCTGCTTCTACTCCTTCACGGAGAGTAATTACAAATGTAGGTAACGCGTCACTGAAACTCATAATTTTGGGTAATGGGTAATGGGTAATGGGTAATGGGTAATGGGTAATGGGTAATGGGTAATGGGTAATGGGTAATGGGTAATGGGTGATAGGGAATCAGGAATCCGTGATAGGGAATCGGGAATCGGGAATCGGTGATAGAGAATGGAGAATTAAGAAATGGTTTTTCTTCCTTCTTCCTTCTTCCTTCTTCTTTCTTCCTTCTTCCTTCTTCTTTCTTCCTTCTTCCTTCTTCCCTCGTCCTTAATTAACTAAAATCTCGTAACATTTTACGAAGTTCGAGACTGTGCATTTCCTCCTGTCCAATTTGAGAGCGAGCAAACTCTTCGAGATAAATACTGGCATTTTCTACAGTTTCCAGTAATTCTTTATAGAGATCAAGTGCTTTTTTCTCATGGTTATGACTTTCCTCTAAAAGATCCTTAACCGAGTGATTAAAACTCTCCTCAATTGGAGCAATTTTTTGGCTCGGATGCCCTTCTAAACCTGTAAGAATTTCTCCTACTTGTTGGGCATGAAGTAAAGATTCAGTCGCTTGAGCTTTGAAAAAAGTCACAATGGGAATACGATTAGGTCCCGTCACCATTAAAGAATAATGGGTATAACGCACAACGCCTGCGAGTTCAAATTCCATAATCGCGTTGAGGAGACTAATGGTTTTTTCGACGTTAAGTTCTCTCATGTTTTAAAATGGGTAATAGGTGATAGATGATAGGGAATAGGTGATAGGGAATGGGTGATAGGGAATAGGTGATAGGTGATAGATGATAGGTGATAGGTGATAGGAAATCAAGAAAAAATTTTCTTCCTTCTTCCTTCTTCCTTCTTCCTTTATTACCCATTACCTATTACCTATTACCTATTACCCATTACCTATTACCTATTACCTTTTTTGTATCTTGTTCAAGAGTTTTGATGATTTGGCTAACTTCTTTAGGAGTTTTGATGGGAGTAGCCGGGGGAATCACACTAGGCCAGACAGTTTTTAGCCCAGTAAAACTCGCGGAAATCGCTTTATTTGTCTCCGGTTGTTCCTTACCTAATGTATCAGAGATACCTTGATAAAGAGTATCGGCATAAGTGACAAAACCCCTAGAGTCTTGATATTCGATCGCGGCTGCAATTTTGCCTCCTGCGATGGAGGCGCCATATTCAGAACTCGCGGTATCGAGTAATCCATTGATTACTTGTATCACAAATTGAGGATTTTTGCGCTGAGTGTCTGGGATAGACTGTATCGCGCTATCAATGGACTGCATCGCGTTCTGAAATAGAGTTTTAACTTGGTTAGGCTCTTTTGCGCCCGCTTTCACCAAATCTTGTAAATTTACCAAAGTAGTCTTAAATTCTTTAACATTACGCTCTTTTAACTGATCTTCTACATCAGTATAAATTTCTTCAACGGGGTGGCCTATATGGGGTTCAGCCTCTTGAGGTTTCCCCAGCTCTAAAAGTTCTTGGGCCACAATTAAATGCCCTTTCATTAAGCCTAATTTTGTCATGTAATCAACATCTTTCGCTTCTCCCGTTAAGACAACTTCTTCAATGGTTACGATGTCTTGAATCTGGCTTAATTGCTCTTGAGTAATGACTTTTTTTGTCACTAAGTCATCTATTTTCCCGTAGGGGCGACTGGCTTGAATTTTGTTAGAAAGGGCGGGAACACCTAATTTTGCTTCTAATTTGTCTAATTCTGAGAGAATGGCTGTATTGATGTTAATTTTCTTGTTGCCGCCATGATTTTCATGGGGCATGGTAACAGCACTGCTACTCGTGGGAGCGGGGGTTGTGGATGTTTTCGTTGTACTTTCGCCACAACTGGCTAACACGAGCAATGTCCCCGTCACCGCGAGGAGGGACAAAGTACGAATGGGCGCGATACGGGCTTTTTTGTCAATTTTCATATCTGGTGGTGGGGTATATTCCCCCTTATTACTTATAATTAGCAATAATCTGTTCAGTTTTGTATTCTCTCTCTAGTGAGAATATTTGTCAACTATTTCAGAAAAATTTAACAAAGGGACGACGATCGCGCTCTCAGAGAAGGGGCGCGATCATGATTCCTAACTCCTAACGACACGACATTGATTACCTGTGATTTAGTAAGCACCGACTTCTAAGACACCTTCAGGAGTAAACACAACTGTAAATTCACTCAAGTTAGTCGATAAAACTTTTCGACTTTCCTGACTTTGACGGTTGACTAATTCAGGTAAAGGAGTTTCTGACACATAATTCTGGGCTCCTTCATTTAATGGCTCAAAAGACGCGATCGTGCCATTATCGCGACGAATTTGCACCCGATAGACTAAATTTTGATTAAAGGTAGGGCTATTGCGCCAACTACGATTAATTTGCACATAAAGCATTGTCAGTAAACTATCTGGATCGAGAGCCTTTGGGGGAGATGTTTTCACAAAAGATTCTTTTTCTTTCCCTTCAACAGATACTTTTTTGATTTCTAAGGGAAAAGATTTAACATGAAATCCTGCGAATTTTTCATGTTGACTCACTCGCCACATCGCCAGGGGATAGGAAAGGCTAAATAAACCAAAAACTCCCACCATTGCCCAAACAATTTTATGTAATTCTCGCGCCGAAATGCGTTCCATTTTTTCTTGCATAGTTTCACCTCATTACATTAAAGGTAGGTAAGGAAATAGAGGATGCCAAGTCATTGCTGTTGCCGCAATTAATAACGTAAACATCCAGAAAAATATGGTTTTTGTCTTAATATTCTTATTTCTCCAACAGAAATGAAGAATAAGCCAACTGACTAACCAACCCACCAGCAACATGGTTTCTTTCCCAGAATAACTGCCTATATTTCCCCATAAAGCATCTGGATTTTTACTTCCTGGTATCCAACTTCCTAAGTCCCAAATTAATTTTTCTCGTTCCTTAGAAGTATCGGCTAAATGATGTGTCACCATCATGCTAAAACAACCAATTGCTGCACTAATTAAAGCGGCACTTGCCGGTCCTGAAACTACGGGAGGATTCGGATAACCTTCTGATAAACCTTGAGGAAACTTTTTTAATTGCTTCCAGAGTTTTCCATAAATAGGTTCAGAAGAAGATGATATTTTGCTATTCATTTAATTTTTCCTTGAATTATTGATGAAAGAGTCTAAGGGCTACAAAGAATGAATTTTTGCCACTCCTAAACCACTGACTAAACCTCCCATTGCAAAAAACATAATTGCCATTAATCCCACAGAAGTTGCCGCTAAAATAGGACGGTTTTTCTTTTCCAAAATGGAGTCACCATATTGCCATAAAATCCAACTACACGCCACCCCTAATGGTAAGGTAAATAAAACACTAAATTCGTGATATTCCATGAGAACATATTGTCCTAAGGGTGAATTTTCCTTTAACCAAGCCCTTGCACCACCAAAATCTATTCCGGCACGATATCGCATATAAGCTAAATTTCCCGTCGCGATCGCCAAAAAAGAGATAAAACTTGACCAAAAAGTAAGGGTTCTCATCTGGGGTAAAATTTGACTAGAACCCCGTAATAAAGGAAATGCTAAATGGCCTGTATAAACAGCAATAACCGTCGCTAATAAAGAACCAAAACCATGTAATGTTCCCATCCACCGTTGCCAAGGACTTGGATGTAATAAATTCACAAAGGGTAATAAGAGAAACATCCCTGCGGATAAAATACTTAGTCCATAGATGGCTACTTGGGCAATATCTAACGGCTTCGGAAAACTATTAGAGAGAGTTGGATTTGACGATTTTTCCATCAATTTATCCTCATAAAATTGACTGTCTTGTTTAGCTATTGATTGATCACCATGAAAAAGTTAAAGATAGTCCCACGGGCACTACCCAAAGTCTCTTTCCTTCTTTTCTCTTAGTTTATCACCTTTTTTGTTTAATGCAAGTATTTCTCAACAAAAAAATAAGCCGGATAAAAAAGTCAGACAAACAGCAGAAACTTACCCGATTTTTTTTGAAAAATCGGGCGGATTTCAAAGTGAAAATTGATGGGATTAGGCGGATTTACTCACCACATCAAAAGCCCCCATACATCCGGCTTCCGCGATCGCGTCTTGATGAGGATGAAACATATATTTCCCTGGATACTTATAGGAAAATTCCAAAATATGACGCTCCGCGACACCCATAGTAATCACATCTGTTTCTTCGGCGGGACTTAAACTCATGCCCGTGCGATACACCTTAAAGAAATTACCATGAATATGAAAAGTCGCGGGGGAATCATATTCAATCATATTCAAAACATAGAGACGAATTAACTGATTTTGATAAATCCGAATAGGATTCATCATATAATAATTGGGTAAACCATTAAAGGCATAAAGTTCATTTTTATTATCATCATTTGTGTCATAACCCCCCATAACTAAAACCATTTCATCCGCGGGCGGACGTGGTTTGGGCGGATCAATAATAAACATTCCATATAACCCTTTACTAATATGACGAGTTACAGGGGCAATATGACAATGATAGACATGAATCCCATAGGTTTCGGCATCAAATTCATAAACAAACGCGGAATTATGACGCACGGGTTTTATCCCATCCATTTCTGGGCGATGAATCCCATGAAAATGTAATGAATGGGCATGGCCTCCTTTATTCGTAAATATAATCCGCACGCGATCGCCTTGTGTTGCGCGTAAAGTCGGTCCGGGTACTCGTTGATTGACATTCCAACTATTAAAAGTAACGGCTTTATTTAGTTGTAATACAGATGTGCCTGCTTCTAAGTGAAATTCGCGTACAATACGACCATTTTCTCGCTTAATTGTACCATAATCAAATTCCCGTAAAATCTGCATCGGATTAAATGCAGCATTCATTGTCATGGGATCAGATTCTCTTAAAGGAGGAATGGGAACCGATCGCGTTTGGGTTTGTGTCATCTGGGAATACGCGATCGCAGCACCCGATACACCTAAACCCGTTAATCCCCATTGCAACAACTGACGACGAGTAACGCGATCGAATTTTCCCAAACGAGGGTAAAGTGACATAGATTCGTGAACTTATTGCGAAAATTTACTAAAAAGGTGAACCAGATAGAACTATAGAACCTTTCTCGCTTATTGTCAATAATTCTCATTAATTTTAGTGGAAGCCCAACACAAAACCCTTCTGGCTTCAAAAAAGGGGAATGGGTAATGGTGTCAAGTTAAAGAGAAATTTGTTGCACAATTAACGGATCATCTTGTAGGGGCAATCCCCCCGTGGTTGCCCTAAAACCCTACCCCCCCAGCCCACGCGAGCGGGGGTTTCGCGGATTTCGGGGGTTTCGGGGGGGTAGGCACTCTTGCACTACCCCTACCACCGGATCATCCCACGAATGGGCAACACCGAAATTTCTTCCTTCTTCCCTCTTCCCTCTTCCTTCTTCCTTCTTCCCTCTTCCTTCTTCCTTCTTCCTTCTTAATAATGCCCCTAGAGGGGATTGCAAATTATGGAAAAAGGGTATTTGCTATTCATGCTGACATATTTATTGATGCAGCAATCAAAGAGTTAGGGGTTAATTCATGCACATTCCCGATGGGTTTATTTCCCCCGTGGTGGCGGCTGTTACCAGTGTTGCCAGCGCAGGATTTTTAGCAATTTGTCTTTCCCGTACCCGCGAGAATATGGGATTACGATACGCGCCAATTATGGGATTAACAACCGCGTTTATTTTTGCCGCGCAAATGATTAATTTTCCTGTGGCGGGTGGCACCAGTGGACATCTTTTAGGGGGCACTTTAGCCGCGGTAATTTTAGGGAATCCTTGGAGCGCGTCTGTATCGATCGCGACGGTTTTATTTATTCAAGCTTTTTTATTTGCTGATGGAGGAATTACCGCGTTAGGGGCTAATATTTTTAATATGGCAATTGTGGGAGTTTGGGTAGGTTGGATTTTAACACAAATTGTCCAACAATTATTAGGGGGTTCTCGTTTTCGTTTGCCTTTAGCCGCGGGTATTGCTGGAGGAATTAGTGTGATTGCAGCCGCGATCGGGTGTTCCCTATTCTTAATTTTTTCCGGCACGGCGACGGCTACTATAATTTTACCTGCAATGGTAGGAGTTCATAGTTTAATCGGTATTGGGGAAGGATTAATTACCGCATCTATTTTAACTTATTTAATTACAGTAAGGCCTGATTTATTACCCGGCGATCAACCTCAATTAAAGAAATGGTTAATTCCTGTAATTAGTACCTTATTAGTTGCAGGAGTGTTATCCTTATTTGCATCAGCTTGGCCTGATGGTTTAGAAAAGATTGCAGAAATTCAAGGCTTTGGTGAATTAGCAGAAAATGTGCGATTTAGTATTCCCACACCTTTCGCGGATTATAGTATCGAAGGCTTTGGTAAAATTGGCACTAGCATTACAGGGATTCTGGGAACAGTAATTTGTTTTGGTGTAGCTTTTGGAATCGTCCAAATTGGAAAACCTAATCAGGTATAAATTAGGAGCAGAAACAGGGTTTCTCTGATTTTACCCTCGTTGAGAGGTGCAAAGAAATCCGGTTTCTATACATAAACAATGACTAAATTTTCTATCCCTTTTAAGTTACGGGTTTCTCTGATTCTCGTGATCGGTATTGCCTTACTGAAAACATCTGTCTGGTGGGCATTAGGCAGCTATGGCGCGATCGCGCTTTGTTGGGTAATCTTCTTAAAACCATCCCTGAAAATTCTCTCACAACTATTAGGGGCAGAATTAATGTTACTGTCATTATTAGCATTACCAATGGGATACGAAAAAGCCAGTTTTATGGTAAGTCGTTCCCTGCTATGTTTATTAATAATGAATAGTTTTCTGATCACATTACCCCCCCATAGTTTAGGCATCGCGTTAAAAGGTTTACCGCTCCCAACAAGTTTTCAAGAAATCATCTTGTTAAGTGGGCAATATTTAGAAATATTAATATCAGAAATTCGCCAAATGCAGCGGGCAGCAAAATTACGAGGATTATCAGGCTCTTCTGGTTGGTTACGTTATACAAGTGCCGCGATGATCGGTTCTCTTTATTTGCGAAGTTTAGATCGCGCTGAACGAGTTTATCATGCTATGATACTACGAGGATATCAAGGAAAATTACCCCTAGAATCTCAATTAACACGCGGAGATAATTTTGCCATAATTTTTGTCATAATCATCACGGGTTTATTAACATTTTCTTCCTATGTCAAAAATTAAATTATAGGCGGTAAGGGCGGGTTCAACTATATCTTTATCTAAACACCAATATTTGGGTGAACCCGCCCTTACAAAATTCGGATGCTCCCATTTATTCTCTAAACACTCTTGATTAAATCCTATTCAAAAATGCCTAATTTAATTTCAAATCCCATAATAATTGTGCAAGATTTACTGTTTAGTTATCCTCAGCAAGAACCGATTTTGGCAAAGATTAATTTTACCATAAAGTCCGGTGAAAGAGTCGCATTAATGGGGGCTACGGGTGCGGGTAAAAGCACTTTATTAGAAAATTTGATCGGTTTGAAATTACCGCGATCGGGTCAAATTTTTATTAAGGGTGTTACTTTAGAATCGAAAAATCTTTCAGCCCTGCGTCGTCAAGTCGGATTTGCCTTTCAAAATCCTGATGATCAATTATTTATGCCGACTATTTTAGAAGATGTGATGTTTGGAGCACGTAATTATGGAATGTCTGTGATTGACGCGAAAGAAAAAGCCCGATCAATTTTATCTCAATTGGGCTTAATCGAATACGAAAATCGCTCCTCCCATGAATTATCTGGGGGGCAAAAACGTCTCGCCGCGATCGCGTCAATTTTAGTATTAGAACCCAGTATTTTAATATTAGATGAACCCACAAACGGTTTAGATCCCGCGTGGCGCAGAAAATTAGCTCAAGTCTTATCCGAGTTACCCTTAGAAGTAATATTAATTGCTTCCCATGATTTGAATTGGCTGAAAAAAACTACCCATAGAGCTTTAATTTTAGCTAATAAACAAATAGTCGTCGATCGCGCTACGGAGGACTTATTACAAGATAAAGAAATGTTAGACTCCTATGGTTTACCCCCTGATTGGTAAAAGAGAAATCTTAAATCAGAAACCGGGTTTCTGTGAGGGTTCAGGAAATGTACGTCTTTTCCTGAGAGAAACCCGGTTTCTTTGTCCCAATTTTATGCTAAAATATAGCAATCATACATAAATACGTTATAGTAAAAACCTAGGGGTAGTACCCCCGTGCCTACCCCACAGAAGAAGGGGGCAACCACGGGGGGATTGCCCCTACAAAAATATGACAATCCCCCCGTGGTTGCCCCATAATAATAACTTATTTCTTGGGTATAATTTATGAAAGTTGCTGTTTTTAGTACCAAACCTTACGATCGCGAGTTTCTGGAGGCGGCTAATGTCAATCATGGCCATGAATTAGTCTTTTTAGAAGGACGTTTGAATCTCGAACATAGTATTTTAGCCAAAGATTTTCCGGCTGTCTGTACTTTTGTTAATGATGAATTAAACGCCAAAACATTAAACCTAATTGCCGAAAATGGGACTCGTTTAATCGCCCTCCGTTGTGCCGGTTTCAATCAAGTTGATCTGAAAACCGCGAAAGAATTAGGATTAACCGTTGTGCGAGTTCCCGCGTATTCTCCCTATGCCGTAGCCGAACATACGATCACGTTAATTTTGTCCTTAAATCGCAAAATTCATCGGGCTTATAACCGAGTCAGAGAAGGAAATTTTGCCCTGGAAGGGTTATTAGGATTTGATTTACATGGCCGCACCGTTGGTATAGTCGGCACAGGTAAAATCGGTATGATTACGGCTCATATCTTAAAAGGATTTGGCTGTAAACTTTTGGGTTATGATTTATATCCTAATTCGGAATGTCAAGAAATGGGAATGCAATATGTGAGTCTTCCTGAATTATTGGCAGCATCGGATATTATTAGTCTCCATTGTCCCCTGACTAGAGATAGTTATCATTTGATTAATAATGAGACAATTGATCACATGAAACATGGTGTGATGTTAATTAATACCAGTCGCGGGGCTTTGGTGGACACAAACGCGGTGATTAGAGGTTTAAAATCAGGTAAAATTGGGTATCTTGCTTTAGATGTTTATGAGCAAGAAAGTGATCTATTTTTTGAAGATTTATCAAATGAAGTGATTCAAGATGATGTCTTTCAACGTCTTCAGACTTTCCCGAATGTTTTGATCACAGCCCATCAAGCTTTTTTTACCGAGAATGCTTTAAGGAATATCGCGGAAACTACCCTCACCAATATTTCCGATTTTGCCCAAGGTCGAAATTGTGCAAATGTTGTTACTATTTAAAGAATTAGACTTGACACAAACTGAACATATTAACAGGGTTTGTTGTAGGGTTTTTACCTTTTTTGGGCGGGTAAGCACTACGACTAACTGAGATTTTTCGGTGTTATGTTGGTGGAAAGCTTGCAAATTTTCAACCACTGGTCTAGTCTCATGTATGTTTAAAAGAGACTACAACCGTTTTGCTCGGCCGAGGCTGTCCCCCCCAAGGCGGGGATGAGAGGGCCTGCAATTGATTGGTTGTGATGTAACATCTTAAGTGAGGATAATAACATGACACAAGCTAACTCTTCGGGTGAAACGGAGATCAAAACTCCCACTTCTACCGTTAACGTCATTTTAGATGAACCGGGCGCGATCGCGTCGGTATCTACTTCCGAGACATCGGAGACAGGGGAAACCTCGGAAACAGCAGGGGGAGATCAGATCCAACAAATTAAAGATCAAATTCTCTCGGTGTTATCGGAATTACCTGCCTATGCTTCCAGTTTCTTTGGGGAATACCAAAAACCTATTGTGACAGTGGGTTTAATTGTAGGAACTCTGATTACAATTAAGGTGACATTAGCTGTGCTTGAAGCACTAAATGATATCCCTTTATTGTCACCTACTTTTGAGTTAATTGGGATGGGATATACTGGTTGGTTTATTTACCGCTATTTACTTCGCGCTTCTAATCGTCAAGAGTTAGTCGCTGAATTAGAATCCTTTAAGGAACAAATTTTCGGCAGAAAAGCATAGATTCAGATGTGTTAGATTTTAGGTTGAAGGTTGAAGGTAATTAATAATTAACAATTAACAGTTATCACTTGTTAATTGTTAATTGTTCACCTTCTTCCTTCATCATTCTTCCTTATTTATCACCGATCACCTGTTGTAAAGTAGTGATGAAATTGGGATAGGAAATCGACGCGGCTTCTGCTCGATGGATCGAAGTTGTACCTTTGGCATTAAGAGCCGCGATCGCGAGGCTCATCGCGATACGATGATCGGTATAACTATCAACATCAGCACCATGAAGGGGTGTGCCTCCGGTAATCTCTAAACCGTCGGGTAATTCCGTCACCTGAGCACCCATACGAGTTAATTGAGAAGCCATTACCGCGAGACGATCGCTTTCCTTAACCCGTAATTCCGCGGCATCTTTAATAATGGTAGTACCTTGGGCAAAAATAGCCGCCACCGCGAGAATAGGTACTTCATCAATTAATCGCGGAATAATATCACCCCCAATGGTACAACCCTTTAAACCGCGAGTATAACGCACTCGTAAATCCGCGACGGGTTCCCCCGCGACTTCTCTTTGATTTTCGAGGACAATATCGGCATCCATTAGGGCTAATGCTTCCAGAATCCCTGTGCGAGTAGGGTTAACTCCCACATTTTCAATCACTAATTCCGAATCGGGTACAATCGTCGCGGCTACTAACCAAAAAGCCGCGGAACTAATATCTCCGGGTACAATGACTTTTTGACCTTGGAGTTTGGCTTGACCTGTAACTGTTACACTATTGGTGTCAGGATCAATACTTAATTGGGCCCCAAATGCCCTTAACATTCTTTCACTATGATCGCGCGATAACGCGGGTTCGGTTACGGTTGTTTCGCCTTCTGTCATTAGCCCCGCGAGTAAAATACAAGATTTAACTTGAGCCGAAGCAATGGGAGAATGATAATGAATGGGTTTAAGCTTTTGGCCTTGTATCGCGAGGGGCGCGAGGGAATTTCCTTGACGGCCCCAAATTTGTGCGCCCATTTCTTGTAAGGGTTTTACTACCCGCGACATGGGACGCGATCGTAAGGAATGATCCCCTGTGACGATAAAAACGCGTCCGGGGTGAGAGGCTAAAATACCTAACATCAGACGCATGGTAGTACCAGAGTTCCCCGCGTCAAGGATATCAAGGGGTTCGGAGAGTTGGCCTAATCCGATCCCTTCAACAACCACTCGTTCGGTATTCAGTTCTGAAATGGTAGCACCTAACATCTGAAAACATTTCGCGGTACTGCGGGGATCTTCTCCTAAGAGTAACCCTTCGATGATGGTTTCTCCCTGCGCGATCGCGCCTAACATGAGGGCGCGGTGAGAAATGGACTTATCCCCCGGCACTTTTAACCTTCCTTGTAAGGAGAGGCCTGAGTTAGGGGGTTGAATGGTAAGAGTTTGACTGTCTGTGATTTGTGTCGTAATGATGGCAGGGTGCATTGGGATAAACTGAAAAGGGAATGCTTTAGCGATCCTACCGCGTTCCTTGTCATTCGTCAGTCCTTGCTAGTATTGTTACATTTTCTTTACAAAGATTTTGCGGAAAAATGACCCTTTATTTGAGAGTCTCTGACGAGTTACTTGTGATTATTTATTATTCTTGAAGGTTTTTATGTTAACCCACCACCGTAAACCTGTTAGTCTTTCTCTTGTTTCTACCGATTTACCCCTGTGGTCCCTTGTAGAAACTGGCGCGACTTTGTATCAAAAAGACCGCGATCGTTTTCATGTTTTGTTAAATGAGCCCCTGATTCTTGATAGAGAATTAGAAGAGGACAAATTGAACAAAAAAGAAACAATGGCACAACCATTAATGGGGGGAATTGCGACGGAATCAAAACCGAGGTTATTATGGTTAGAAATTTCCCCTTATCGAGTGATTATGACGATGCAAGGAAATGGGAAATATAGTTATCGTCATTTGTGGGAAAAGGGAATGTATGGGATAAGTCGTTATTGGTTACAGGGAGATGGTTTTGAGTTACCTTCTCAATTACGTTTACGCAATTTTACTCGTAATTTAGTGTTGGTTGGTCGTCCTTTTCCTGAACATTTACGTTTAGAATATGAACTTTGGTCGGAAAAGTTACCCCTCGGCCGTTATGTTTTAGATTTAGAAATTCATCATTAAGGGAATGGGGAATGGGTAATGGGTAATGGATAATAGGTAATAGGTAATAGGTAATGGGTAATGGGTAATAGGGTATCAGGAAGAAGCTATATAGGAATCCTAAATAGGTTGTGGTAAAATGTAGGGGTAGAGCCCCCGTGCCTACCCCTCCCATCGACCGGGGGCAGGGGGGGGCAACCACGGGGGGATTGCCCCTACAAAAATATTACAATTGAAATAGGATTGCTATATAAGGAAAAAGGAAGAGGGGATAAGAAATCAGAAAATTTACCAATTACCCATTACCCATTACCAATTACCCATTACCCATTATCACTTTTCAGTAGTATTACAATAAAGCTTGAGTTTTTCGAGTAATTTATCTTGTTTTTGTGCGATTTCTTGAGCCGTTTTTCCAGCTTGGAAAGTCTGTTGTTTTACTTTATTAAATTCTTCCCTGCCTTGGGTAGTAATTTCGATTTTTTGTCCTTTTTCTACACTTTGACTTAAGTCTTTTATCGCCTTCGATAAATCACGAAATCCTTGAGAAATTTTTTTGCTAAATTCGGTTAAATTTACATCTTTAAAAGTCATAAAATCTAGTTCTTTCGCTGTCTTTTCTAACTGTTGTGCTAGTTTTTGAGACACGATCGCGTCGGTTTTAAGCTTTTGGGAATTTAAAGAAATATTGACTTCATTGACATTTTCTATTAATTTGGTACATTGGGCAAGTTTCGTTTCGGTTTTACAACTTGTAAGGAAAAATGTCAAGAGCACGATCGCGCTAATATATTTCCGATACGCGCCTTGGGGGAGAATTTGAGAAAAAAACCGATATCTCAAGGAAGTCATAAGTTAATTTAATCAGAGATAAGGGGGTTGACTATTGAATCAAATTGATTATACTCAATTTTGACGTGATTGATCAGTCACCCCCAAGACAGGAAAACCCTGTTTCTGTGACTTAGTGGGGAAACTCCCTTTCTTCGGAGTTCTGAATCTCAAATTAAAAATCTAAAATCGGTATAATGAAATATGCACAATAAGAGTGAAACTACCAATAGTAATATGAATATTTGGGGATATCTTACCTTACTTTTGCCTGTCTCATTGGGAATGGTTGTTGTTTTTGATTCATGGCGTTATTTTATCGCGATCGGGCTGTTATTTGGGGGAGGTTGGCTCTGGAAAGAATATCAGCAAAGAGAGCAAAAACAATTAAAACATCTGCATCAGGTATTTTATCAATTAATTAAGAAAAATAAAGGGCGAATTACTACCTTAGATTTTGCGATGACAGCGCAGGTATCTGGGGAGCTCGCCCAGGAGTATTTAGATAAAAGAGCGAAGGAATTTGTGCCTCATTTTGAAGTGACAGAGCAAGGGGGAATTATCTATTATTTTGAAAGTATTTATACAATTACCAATAATGATTATCCCGTTTTAGAGCAAAAATTTGAACCGAAACCCCAACCGGAAGATTTGCCCGATATGGTATCTAAATTAGAACAGTTGGAAATAGTAAAACCTGTTATTAGTGAAAAAAACACTAATACTCTTACCCCAAAAACAACTATTCAATTACCAAAATTAACTCCCAGTGTTATTTCACAACCAGAGACTAAGAAAAGTCTCGAATTATTTCCTCTTGACAAAAAAAATGAAGGTGAGCGGGTAGATTTATCGTTAAATCAAACGGAATTAGGAAAACGGTTGAATGTACATCCGACAACGGTGAGTAAATGGAAACTTAAACCCGAATTTTGTGACTGGAGTCGAGAACAAGATCCCGACGCGATCGCGTGGGTTTATTCTTCTGAAAGTAAGCGTTTTTATCCTCTTGAGTAAAACCAAGGAAAAGAGACGCGATCGAGGAGAAACCGGGTTTCTCAAGGAAAAATAGTCATTTTCAGCAATCATCTGAAGTGAGAAACCCGGTTTCTTGGGTTAGAAAAATGACAGGCATGATCGCGCTACTCTAGTATCTAACATCTGATCAGACTTCCTGCTTAATCGCCAAAACCCTAAGCCGATTTGCTAATTTCTGCGTCATCAGTGAGAGATACTGGTGAAAGAGCCCCTACTTGTTTCAAATCAATGGGACATGATATAATTTAGAAAAGAGAAAAACTGTGAAAAAGTTGTTAGAATAGGAAAACAAGAAAGCAGAAGTTCTAACAGGATTGACCATGACTCAAGCAGTAGCTCAAGAACGTGGGATTAAGATGACGGACTCCGCGATCCGTCAAGTCTTACAATTACGGGAAAAACAAGGCAAAGACCTTTGTTTGCGCGTTGGTGTTCGTCAGGGTGGATGCTCTGGTATGTCCTATCTCATGGACTTTGCCGATATTAGCACCATTAACGAACATGATGATGTCTTTGATTATGATGGCTTTAAGGTCGTCTGCGATCGCAAAAGTATCCTCTATCTCTATGGTCTGGTTTTAGATTATAGTGACGCGATGATCGGTGGTGGGTTCCAGTTTACTAACCCTAACGCGTCTCAAACTTGTGGCTGTGGAAAGTCTTTCTCCGCGTAAGTTTAATTTTCTTATCTAGGTAGGGTGGGTTTTGCCTGCCCTGTCTGGGTTTTGGCTGTCAGGTTTTCGATGTGATCGCACAAGGAAGAAGGAAGAAGCGATAAAATCAATGGTTTGGGCTTTAATAATGTCCTAAGCGTCGAGGTTGTTATAGATCAAGTCCGGTAATGATTAGACATCTCGCAAAAATAAGGTCAAAGGCAGGGTTAGCCTGCCCTACAATAGTTTTTCGAGATGTCTATTCAATATTGGGCCGGGGCGGGTTTACTTGACTGTTGGCTTCTAGTTAAGATATTGGCGAACCCGCCCCTACAAGCTTTCAGTCTATTTAACCGGGTTTGATATAGCTAATGGGGATTGGGGATTGGACAATTGATAATCGATAATCGATAATTTTTAACTGTCAACTGTCAACTGTCAACTGTCAACTTATTTAAGAGCATTCACGATCGCGTCTCGCAGATGGCCTTGATGTTCGAGTAAACGTCGATCACACTCATCCTTATCTAATCCTGTCCAGTGCATCATTAAAGCCAATTTCACAGAATTACCACTCTTCTCTAATAAAACCCCGGCATCTTCTCGACTTAAATCTGTCAAATCAGCAATAATGCGTAAAGCGCGATCGCGTAACTTAGTATTAGTGACGGCGACATCAATCATCCGATTACCATAAACCTTACCGAGTTTAACCATCACCCCCGTCGATAAAATATTTAAAACCATTTTCGTTACCGTGCCCGCTTTCAGACGAGTCGAACCCGCTAAAACTTCCGGGCCCACTAATAAACGAATATCGACATCAACATCCGCCAATACCTGTTCCTGGGGAACACACGCGATGAAAACTGTTTTCGCGCCCCGTTGACGTGCCCCTTGTAATCCCCCATGTACAAAAGGTGTCGTGCCCCCCGCGGTAATACCAACCACCACATCTAAAGAAGTGATGTGGCGATGGGCGATCTCCTCTTCCCCATCCCCAAAACGATCCTCCAAATCTTCCGAACTCCGTAACAGGGCACTGGCGCCTCCCGCGATAATACCCTGTACTAACTCAGGAGAAGAACAAAATGTGGGCGGACACTCCGCGGCATCTAATACCCCTAAACGGCCACTGGTTCCCGCGCCCAGATAAAATAAACGTCCCCCTTGACGAATCGCGACGGATATCAGATCCAAGGCTTGCGCGATCGACTCCCGAGCATCGTGAATCGCGCTCAAAGTAGCGGAGTCTTCTTGATTAAACAAATCGACTAACTCCAGAGAACTTAATTGATCCAAGTTCTGACTATTGGTGTTAATCTGTTCTGTTAATAAATGACCTCGTTCTTCCAAGGCTGTCATATAGGAATCCTAAATAGGTTGTGGTAAAACGTAGGGGTAGAGCCCCCGTGCCTACCCCTCCAACCTTCAGGGGGGCAGGGTGGGGCAACCACGGGGGGATTGCCCCTACAAAAATATTACAATTGAAATAGGATTGCGATAAATTTTGTATCCCACAAAAAAATAATCCGCTTACAATAAGCCTTCTAAGCGACGGCGCATCTGCTCCAATTCATTTGCCGACATTTCCGACTCCTCTTGAAGAATTTTCTCAGGATTGTCCAGCGCCCAATCGAGATCCTCGACATTATTTTCGGGAGGGAGCACCAAAGCACCAGAGGGGATCAATTCCCAATCATAGTCCGTGTCATTGCAGAAGTCCTTGATTTCATCATCATCAATGCCTTCAACATTAGGCACGGGAAAGTCTTGGGCTTCCAACATTAACGCGTAACGAGTGGCATCATCTTCTGATTCAAACATGATGACTTTATTGCGAATGAAGGAGCCATCGCGATATTGGAGGGTATGAATACCCTCGTTTTCCGTCCCCGGATTGAAGATTAAGACAAATACTCGCATATCCATAAAACTTATCCGATACTTTTTAGCTTACTCTCGATCGCGCTTTCTGTCTTTGTTTATTTCGAGGTTCCCCAATCTCAATACCCTATAATCTGGACTGGAGAACAAGGTGATGATTCAATGAAAATAGCAATTACAGGCGCGACGGGATTTGTCGGAAGTCGTTTAGTACAACGACTCCATGCACAGGGACATCAAATTTTGGTATTTACCCGCGATTTGGTTAAAGCTAAACGGGTATTTCCCCAATCTGCTTATCCCAATTTAGAGATTATGGTCTATACTCCCACGGTTTCCGGGCCTTGGCAAGACGCGATCTGCGGTTGTGATGGAGTGGTAAACCTCGCGGGAGCCCCCATCGCGGAGGAACGATGGACTGTGGCACGGAAACGGGAAATTATAGAAAGTCGACAAGTCGCGACACAAATGTTAGTCGAGGCTATTGTCAAAGCGAACCCCAAACCTTCCGTTTTCGTGAGTGGCTCCGCGATCGGTTATTATGGAACCAGTGAAACCGTGACTTTTGATGAAACCAGTCACCCTGGGGATGATTTTTTGGCCGATGTCTGTCAAAAATGGGAAAGTGCGGCCGAATCTGTTAAGACGGTGGGTACTCGTTTAGTTATTTTCCGTTTAGGAATTGTTTTAGCCATCGGAGGCGCGATACAGAAGATTTTACCCGCGTTTAAATTATTCGCGGGGGGACCAATCGGCACGGGTAAACAATGGTTTTCTTGGGTACATCGTGATGATGTTGTCAATTTAATTATTTATGCCTTAACGGAAACATCTATGGAAGGGGTATATAATGCTACCGCGCCGAATCCGGTGAAAATGGCGGAATTTTCTCATGTTTTAGGTGAAGTCTTAAATCGACCCGCGTGGTTGCCAGTACCCGCGATCGCGTTAGAATTAATGTTAGGAGATGCCTCCAAAGTGGTATTGGAAGGGCAAGAAGTGTTACCAAAAAGGACTTTAACTTCTGGATTTCAGTTTGAATATCCCAAGTTAAAGGGAGCATTAGAGCAAATTTTTTCTACTCCCTACTAATCTTCTCCTGTCACCATAGGACAGGTTTATCAAGAGGTTTACAATTGTGTATATATAGCCCGTCTAAATGAATTGTGAAATCTTGTAGGGGCAACCACGGGGGGATTGCCCCTACCTTAATTTTACGACTCATTTAGACTGGCTATATCCTGAAACACCTGCTCCTATTGCTAGAGTCCAGAAACAAATTTTCTGATACTAATTTACAAAAAGAATGATATTTAACTGCTAATTTTGTTAGAACATGGTGCTATTATAGCTTTTTTTTATGCCCCACAAAAGACCCAGAGGACACAGAGGAAAGAGAAAGTTAATATCGTGAATTTTGTCGTTTTATTGAACACCTCAATAATTAATTAAGATAGTATCGTCGTCAATTTGATAGAGAATTCTCCACTTTTTACACACATCCCGAAAGGGAATAAAATTAACCACCAGGAGCCGGATCACGTTTGGGTTATTTTCCATAACTATAAACCTATCACGATCGCGTTTGGGAGCATCTCCTAAAGGTGAATTGGTAGTGCGGTGGAGCCTCTCGCTCCCTCTGGGATTCCTAGTAGGGGCAATTCATGAATTGCCCCTACAGGTTTTTTGGTAAATGTGAGAGGCTCCTTCCCTTTTTCCCTATTGAATTTATCTCTGTTTTCTTTCCTCTGTCTCATCTGTGCCTTTGTGGTTCTCTTTTTTGCCTTTGATAATTGAGAATTAAAATAATGTCCCTGATTTTATCGGAACTACTAATAAGGTAATTCCTGTAATTCCTATAATAAAAACGGCTTCATCCGGTTGTAAAATCATTTCATTATCTTCTTCTTCATAAAATCTAGCCGGCCAATAACTCCCCATTCCTTTCACTCTTCCGGGGCGATATGGCGCGATCGTTTCTTCGACTATTCCCAACATGGGTTCGTCAAATTTCTCGATTTCTCTTACTTTTAATTGTGATTTCATAATTAACCTTCCTTGTTTTTCCCTAAAACTGATTTCGCTCAGGAGTGCTTACCCTGGTTGTTGTTGGCGATATTTATATCTTAAACTTGGGGTACTACCCCAAAGCAACCCCACTCATCCCATACGCGCAAATGCTGTCAAATCCTGATAAATAGCTTAGGATCAAAGCCTTAGCCCTTGGGGATACCCTAAACTTTCTCTTCCCTAGCTATTACCCACAAACCCGGATCTTTTACGCTCTCACCTGGTTTTTTCACAAAATCCCCAAAATCTATGCCCCGTGCTACCTATGGAAATCAAGTCCGATCGCGTGTTAAGCATCTGTTGACCGCGATTCTCAGTTATGCTAATGATGAATTAGAAAATAGTGATCTGTTGCGCGATCATGTAGAAGTTTATTGGCAAAGTGAAACTCAACTTGTCGTGAGAACTAAGTTAAGAAATTTAGAAGAATTAACGAGCAAAAAAGGTGAACAACTGACAAAAGAACAAATTCGAGAAGCCTTAAATCGTTTACAAGATTTGGGAATATTACAAGATAATCGCACTACTCCTAAAGGTTCAGAAATTTGGCATTTTACTCTCAAATTATGGTCGAAAAAAATTGATATTAATCTCCAAGAATGCGATAGCCTTTGGCTCAAGCGCAGCTATCGCGTTTGGCAATTCCATCACTCCATATCCTCTGTGTCTCCCCAATCACCACCAGAGGCCGATTATGAACGCGATCGCTTACCTTTAAATCCCTATTGCAATTTGCCCTCACCCACCTATCCAGAATTTATTGGCAGAAAAACGGAACTCAAACAACTATTAAAATTTATCTCACTCAATTATCGCACACCTATTATTACAGTAGATGGTATTGGAGGTGTGGGCAAAACTGCCTTAGTTTTAGAAGCCGCGTATCAATGTTGGGAAGCTAAAAATAATAAGATTAATACCTCGGAAATTCCCGGTTTTGATGCCATTATTTTTACTTCAGCAAAACCCAATTATTTATTACCTTCTGGAATCGTCCCTCGACAGGAAATTCATAATACATTAAGTCATATCTTTCGAGCCATCGCGCTTACCCTGGATGATCCTAAAATCACTCAAGCAGATACCGGGGAACAATTTAGCCTAGTTTACGAAAGTTTAAGTCGTCAAAGGACTCTATTAATTATTGATAATATGGAAACCATGCCCTTAGAAGTTCAAGATGAAGTCTTGGGTTTTTTATGTGATTTACCCTCCACCACCAAAGCCGTTATCACCACTCGTCAGCGACGATTAGCTTATGCCGCCATTCGCTTAGATAGTTTATCGGAAATTGATAGTTATCAACTTATTGCACAACAAGCAGATAATAAAAGTATAACATTAAATCCGGGTGAATGTCAAGCCCTTTATCAACATTTTGGCGGGATTCCAGTCGCGTTAATTTATGCAATTGGTCAATTAGCCCGCGGTTATTCTTTAGAAAAAATACTCGATAAATCTCAACCTTTACCTGATGATATTGCTTACTTTTGTTTCGATAATTCTGTAGCACCGATTCGAGAAAAACCCGCCCATAAACTATTAAAGTCTTTGGCAATTTTTCCCGATGCACCAGTCAAAGATGCTTTAATCGAAGTGGCACAATTAAGAACAATTCCTCAATCGGTTATAGATGATAGTTTCGCGGAATTATATCAACTTTCTTTAGTGCGTCCCCAAGCCGGACGTTATGAAATGTTATCCTTAACGCGTGAGTATGCGAAAACGGAATTAGGAAAAGATTTAGAGTTTGAAAATAACGCGAGAAAACGATGGGTACAATGGTATATTGATTTTGGCAAAGAATATGGGCAGAAAGATTGGGGAGAATGGCATCTGCAATGCGATGGCCCTCCGGGCCGTGCGGAGCACGATCACATCGAAGCCGAATGGGGAAATTTAGTCGCGGTACTTTATTGGTGTGCGGAAGCTGAACAATATCATAATGTCAAAACATTATGGCAATCTCTTAATGATTATGCTTATTTTTATGGCTATTGGGAAGAGCGCAATTTTTGGCTAGATTGGTTAATTCAAGCAGGAGAAAGACAGGGTGATTGGGCCGGTTTAACAGAGACTTTGAAAAATAAAGGTTTTATCTTAACTCGTCAGGGTACGCCAGAGAATTTAGCGATCGCGTCTCAGGTGTTAACACGGGCTTGGGAGTTACGAAATTATGCCGATTTGAAAACACAAAGAGCGATCGCGTCTCATATTACCAAACTTCGTCTTTGTCAAAATCGAGTGGATGAAGCCCCAGGATGGATCGAAATTAGTAAACAAATTGTTAACGATCCCAATTATCTCCAAAAATGGCAAAGACGAGATTGGATTTCTTGTATCTATACCGAGGCGCAAATTTACTATTATCAACAAGAATGGCAGAAGGCAAAGGAAAAGTTAGAAGAGGTGATTAAACAAACTGAAGAAATCGGTTGGATACGATTAATGAATTATGGACAAAATTGGTTAGCAGATGTCGCGATCGAGCTGGGAGATTTAGAGAAAGCAGAGACGTTATTAAAGATGGGTTTACCCGTAGCACAACGGAATAAAGATCGACGGCGAATTGCTTGTTATCAAGCCTCTTTTGCCCAGTGGGAAAAAAAACGAGGCAATTTAACAGCCTCTCAGGAATGGGTAAAGCTGGCAACCGTCGGTTTTGAACACTTGGGAATGAAACAGGAATTAGAAAAAATAAACCGCAATTTTCCAAGTATAAAGTAGTGTCGGATTCTCGCCTCCTGTTATCCTTTATATTCTATCATTACATCGCGCTCCAACATTTTATCAACTCCAGCCATAACCACTCCTTTTATATCTGCTCGGTGTTGAGTATAGCCTTATATCGGAAAAAACTAAGTATGCTACCAACGCTCAGAAATGAGAGGATACTACCAGCACTAAAGGCACTCAAAATACTACCCGCACTCCCAATACTCAAGATACTGCCAGCACTACCAATACTCAAAATACTACCCGCACTCCCAATACTCAAAATACTGCCCGTACTCGCGATACTCAAAATACTTAGATAACTGGCTTTGCTGAGGATACCCTGTGTCGGAATAAGTAAATTTTCCATGAATTGAAAACAGGGCAGCTTAATGATTTTTTCGGGATTTGTCTCCGTTGTAAACTCTGGTTCATTTATCATATCAATTTCTCCTAAGATTAACTTCTCTCGTCTAACAATTTACCCGATTTTTTCTCTAAGATCAAGATAGAGGAGGGGCGGGTTTACTAGACTTTTGGTTTCTAGTTAAAATATTGGCGAACCCGCCCCTACTGTCATTGCGTCTATTTAACCGGACTTGATATGAGTACAGATAGCGCGATCGCGCTGTCGGTGAAAACGAGGACTTACGCCAAGAAACCTCAGAAACCGGATTTATTGCTCAGAGAAAAACTGCCCAATATCTACGATATAATCGCAAATATTGGGAAGTTTAAAATTGATTGATCAGACTCATTAAAAAATTAAATCAGCTAAGGTACTTGCTACAATAAGAGCCACCAAACTATAGGTAAAGAAACGTCCCGTCTCGCCATTAAATCCTAAGATTTTGTCCTCACGACTGGCTGTGAAAAACAAGGACCAAGCTTGAGTCTCATTGATAGGTTCAAATTTATTAAAACTGGGTCGAAACACTACGGGGCCAAAGAGTTCAGGAACCTTATAATCAAAATCAGTAGTCATGGTAGTTTCTCCAAAAAAGTATCGTGATTCGTTAATAAAGTTAAATTGATTGCTTCATCATTGGGAAAAAATGATGATATTTCTGGTTAATGAAACCTGGAATTAATTGAGGAAATGGTGTCGAGTTAAGACTTCAGTTACCAAAAGCGCGATAAAACCAATCATGGCAAAACGTCCATTGATTTTCTCCGCGTATTCGGTGAATCCCATTTTGTTGCTCTCATCGACATACATCTTGGGTTCGATCGCGAAATTGTTAAGCTTACCTTCAGAATCCATCATGCTGTATCTAGTCATTGGTTTGTCCTCTTGCTTCCTTGTTGTTAACAAATGTAACAAAGTGTTAAGTTATGTTGCGGTGACTTGACGCAAGGCTAGATGTGATGTTAATCACCGCTCCCTTGAGAGGAGTCGAGTAATTGAGGAAAGGGATCAGGGCCTTCATCCCAAGCGCGTCAAGCATCGGCTCGACGGGATATGGGATATTGCCGAGGGTGATAAATGGCGGGTAGGACTTTCTACTCACAACCCCATGCAGCTAATTCCGAAAACCTAGTTACTTTCGGAGCAATGGCGCGAGATCATCTGATAAATCTTATTGAAAAGCCCTTGGCGCTTTTTTCCTCTTCCACCAGCACCCCAAGCCAAAAGCTAAACCAACACCCGCGATCGTAGCCGGTTCCGGCACAGTGTTAGACTCCTACTCATAGGTAAGAGTAAGAGTAGAGTCCGCCGCAACTGTACCCGCATAAGTTCCAGTTGCGTTCCTAAAACCTTAACATTGCCCGTAGCCACAATGCTAGCAGCAATCAAATCTCCCGCACATCCACTAAACATATTTAGAGACTGCGGCTCACTGTAACTCCTTGAAACAGTAGCACTCGCAGTCGCATTTCTCACCCCCGCAGCCCCCGATTCAATACTCATTTCAGGGGGATTTGCAAACAAACTCAAAACCCAATTGGGATCAGCTTTTAAACGAGGTAAATTCACTGCAATTTGAGCATTCGTTACCGCGTCCCCGTAAAATTGCTAACAGGAACAATACTGATATCGCTGTTAACCGTTGACTCAACTTTAACATAAGCACTTAAGCGCGTCCCCAACAGCGAATTAAACTTAGGAAACACCCCATTCAGCTTACTATTAACTGGTTGCGGCTTCAAAGAAACCGTATAAGTTTGCGTCAAAACAGCAGCTTGTACAGGTATTGCCCGCAATTGAAAGCCAAGCTAAGAGCCCCAGAAACAACAGCCATTCCTAACTTTTGATATCCATTCATTGCGACACATTCCTAAATAATTACTTAACTTTCCCGCGGCTTTTTTTAACGGCAAAACAGCAAGTTAAACTTAGAAAAAACGATAAACTTCGGCATATTTTGCACCGCCCAATCAACAACAACAGAGAACAAATAACCTAAAATCCAGACCGTATAAGCTATGCTAAAAGGAGCATAAGCAGCCAAAGTCCAGCAGTCTGAAGGTGCTTCCCAAATGTGTTCTCGTCGCAGCAAACGAGCGTAAAATTGAAAAGACCGCGATCGCAAATTATTAATCCCAGTCAAAGCAACTAGCAAATAATAGCCGTCAAACTTATTCAAAGGATTGAGGTTAAAAACTACTGTCACTAGCGTGGCTACCATCAGCAAATAACCAGCAGAATGCCATCCGGGGTTAGGCTTAGACAAAACCCAAACCCAAACCGATAAAGCCCAGATTGCCACCTGCACCACCACACCTGCTGCTACTACCAAAACCCGTTGTTTCCGCTTCACTAAACTATACTGATCTGTGGTATCCGTATAGCATCCGGGTATCAAACATAAAAACAGCAGCCCGATTTCTGGAACAACACCACCGTAGTGCTTCAAAGTAAAAGCGTGACCTAATTCGTGCAGACCAACTACTACCATAATCAGTAGCACAAATGTTAACAGAGTTGTCATTTACCCAGTGGCCCAAACCTGTTGATTTGAAGCAGAAACCTCGTCAGCAAAAGCCAGCCATATAGCCAGAGAAGCACTGATTAAAACACACAGAAAAAAGCCAAATTGCCACGTCCAAAGCCAGCGGAGTTTACCCGTATGTTGGGTAAGCCAAGCATCGGGATTGAAGAGGGGAATTTGGAAACACAATAATTGCTGAAAATTGAATTTATTGGGGGGTGGTTTTTGAGGTTGGGTTCCCTCTAACATTCCCGTTTCTGCTAGCATCCGCAGCAAGTATTGTAAATCCTCCAAGGTAATGTCATATACATCAGCGATATCGCTGATTGGCCGCCAGCCCAATTTTTCCATTACCTCTTTGTCAGAATTATCAACTTGCAAGCAAGTAACGCCTTCTGAGTTGCGGAGTATCCAATAGCCGCTTGGGTGCGGTATCCACTGTACCGTTGATTTCAGTTTTGGGCCATAAAGAATCCTTGGAGAATCTTCAGAAGAATTTGGCGATAGAGATTCCCCCTCATTCAATTGCTCTCTGACTTTCGGGGGTGAATCTAAGGTATGATTCTCAGAAACAGGCCTTGAATCTAAGGTATGATTCTCAGAAACAGGCGTTAAAGCTGTTGGCAATACTCCCAAATCAACTAATTTTTCTAGCAGCCGCACTATCAAATCAGAGGGTATGAAAATGCGGAAGTGAGAGCGACACATTTGCTCAACTTGAGAAGCCGTGTATTGCCCCGTAAAGTGCTGCAAGGCATAGCCTTCAATTTCATCAAACTGGTAGCAACGATTTCCGACAATAGCTTGCAGTCTGACTTGATTTGTAACGCGGTTTTGGGATATCTGCCAATCAGCAGTTAAGTCAGGACACAAATTTTCTTGACTTGAGCGACTGGCAAATTTTCCACCATTTTGCATGATGTTAGGAGTGATAAATTGTAAGCTGCACTGAAAAACATTAGCCCTGAGGGCTATTTGTATTTATCTATACAAGTAGCTGGTAATTTGTATTTAGCTATACAGACAAATGGCTATTTGTATTTAGCTATAAAGACAACTGGCTATTTGTATTTAACCCAACAGAGAACGGAGAATTTTGTAGTGATTAATACAAAAATCAAATTGTGTGAGCCAGTTGTGTTCTCATAATTTACATGGTACAGTTTAACTAGCTAATTTTCCGATCCGTAGTCAATTAACTTCCAGGGTTTTCATGCGTCACTACTAAACGGGGGCTTCCGCGTATGGGTTGGCTTTCAAAAGGTTTCCAAGTCCGCAAGAATAAAGAGGTTGAGAAATCGCCTCCAAAAACTCGCCGCCCGCGAAAAACATTCATCCTCGAACGAATTATCACCCCCAGCGCCATAGTTCCTGGTGGCGTGGATGACTCTGACGGGCTGCACCAACTCCTCAACTTTCTATCGCGGCTCAGTTTTGACTTTTCCGACTTAGCTGAAAAATTTAATCACGCGACCAATTTACATTTTTTTGCAGATAGTGGTGGGGGAACTTGCCCAACTTCCCCCACCCCCGATGGCGACTTGCCACCGATTATCGACTTTGACCCCTTGGGGTTACATCAACCACCAACACCAACACCCGATCCTAACATTCAAGGTGCTTTTGATACCCTGCCGCTCCCAATTATATTGCCTGTCGATCCGCCTCGAAGCAATAATAAAGTACCTACCGATTTAGGTGGCGCTTACACATTTACAGGCAAAACAGCATCAGGTAATAACGATGCAGTCCAAGGGAACCAATACACCTTTGGCATCGCCAATTCCGAACTCAATTCCACAGAATCAGACACCGTACTGGTGGGAGTTTCAGTAGCATCAAAAGATCATCAAGGACTACCTGAACTACCAGAAGTAGGTGGGCTGACACCGATTCTCACATCTAGCAATACAAATAGTACCTATTCCCTATTTTCCATCAATCGTTCTGGCTTGAACTTGCTTTCTTTGAGGGGTACATTGAGTTCAACCACTGGCGCGTACACTCTAAAACTGAACGTAGCAGGCGATATCAACGGTGACGGCCGAGTTGATATCAGTGACAGACAACTCCTAGAAAATGCTTTAGGGCGCACGGCAACTGACCCCGATTATACAATTGACCAAGATATCAACCGAGATGGAATTATTAACTCAGCCGACCAAACTATTCTTAACAGCAACTTCGGCTTTATTGCAAACTTACCGCCTGTCGTCTCGCCATTTTCAGCGAATACTCATACAGAATTGGAAACAATCATACCCTTAATTGGTAAGGCAACTGACCCCGAAGGCGACCCCATCTTCTACAACGCACTCAATCCAGTTAACGGTACGGTACTGTTCGATCCTATTACTAAGACGGCTTTCTTCAAACCCACACCAGGATTCAATGGTATTGCCAGCTTTGAGTTGGCGGCCCGCGATGGCTATAACTGGGGAGTACCAGCCAAAATAACAGTTAACGTCAGTGGAGCACCGCTACTTTCTTTAGATTTCGCCAACCACAATCTGAGGCTTTATGCTGGAGACAGTACAGAATTGACAGTGCTGGGAGATTTTGCTGACCAAAAAGGTGTAGTGCTGCCAGATTCTTACTTGACATATACTTCGTTAAATCCAGGTGTAGCACCCATTGATGCTTTTGGTAAAGTAACGGGGTTAGCTGAGGGGACTTCGATTTTTAGTGCATCTCACAAGAACATTCAAGCAGTGACAGCGGCGCGAGTAGGCGAACTGCCAATTGCTAGTAACGATAACGAGTGGAATGCACAACTAGCGGAGATTTACGGTTTGGATGTTTACCCCAAAGCAGTAACTTTAACAACAGGAGTGAAACGCTCTTTACTGGTAGGAATTTCCGGTCTTACTGACTCTCCAGACCTAAAATTTAGCTCTGTCGGCACTCGCTACTTCGTCAGTAATTCCAATGTATTGCAAGTAAATTCAGACGGTGTAATCACTGCTTTAGGTGAAGGAATTGCCAACGTCACCGTCATCGATGGAGCCGCGGAAAAGGTAGTTCCAGTGCGGGTAGAAACGCCGCTGACGGGTCCAGCGATTTTGGGGGTTGATGGAGGAGTCGTGCAAGGTAGCGATGGCTCAGTAGTAATGGTAGCTCCAGGTGCTTTAACCAAGGATACAGCAGTCAACCTAACACCCCTTAGCAGCAATTCACTGCCACTACCATTCCCCGACAGCATGGAGTTTGCCGGCGGGTTCAATTTAGAATTGGGCGACACATCCCTGAATATACCTGTCCAATTGGCAATTCCAGCCCCAGTTGGCGTGCCAGTCGGCACTGAAGTTTTATTTATGCGGAAGGGGTCCTTGCCTGGTGAAGCTGATAGCTGGAACCAAACTTGGCTGATACAAGAATCAGGGGTAGTGGGTGCAGACGGCTACATCCGTACCACTTCGCCACCTTTTCCGGGGGTGACTGAAAGTGGTACTTATACAATTGGGTTATTGCCCGCAGGAATGCCATCAGTCAGTTCAATTGTGAAGGCGAGTACAGAGGCAAATGCGGGGATAATCAACCTTTCAACTAATCTCAACTTTGAGAATAGCTATTTAGGAGCGCAAACAGGTGGAATTGGTGCAGTCTCCGCCACAGAAAATCAATTCGAGGCAACCACCTCACTATTAGCTTACTTAGCACAAGCTTCAAACCAGCCGTTATCAGTAATCGGAATTCCCAAAGTTGGGGAAATTGTCGTCACGGAGGCTCAAATACAACTCAATACACAAGGAGTTCCTACAATTTCGGCAGTTTTAAATGGGCCCGATACTGGGTTAGCAATTCCCCTAGAACCACCATCGCTGGAGTCAGTGGAACTGGAGTTTTCCAACAGCGAACCTGTGGTGTTTTTGACTGGGAGCAATTTCTTAAATGGACTCAATGGTAATCTCGGTTCTAGTTTCGGAGATTTGAATGTTGACTTCTGGATTGGAGGTAAGAATTACTCTGGGACTATTGTGCCGGGACTCAGTAGTTCCCTGGGAGAAAATCGGTATAAAGTGGCGGTAAAAGCTCCTATTAGCGTACCACTGGGTGAGTCGGAAATTGTGCTATCACGACCGCAAAAGGAGCGTTTTGGCCCTGGTCCTGTTGATTCTTCAGTAGTTAAACGTTCGAGTTTTGAAGACCTCCAATTAGAGCCTGTATTTTCTGACTTGATACTGATGGCGAAGCGCAATGGTGACAAAATTCAGGTAATTGATGCTCTCAGTTCCGGGACTACGCCGCCCAACCCGCAACAGAAACCGCCCGTTGACATATCGGTGGGAACAAGCGTCATAGACCGGCCGGGACAGCTAGCTGTGACCAGTAATGCTACTCGTGCCTATGTGCCTTTGGAGAGGTCTGGGCGGGTGGCGATGGTGGATTTGCTCGCGCGGCGGGAGGTGGATGCTGATGCTTCGACACCGACTGTGGATGATATTAATTTACCAACTGGTGCATCTCCTGGGGCGATAACTATTGACCGCTGGAATAATTATGCTTACATCGCTGATTCTAAGCGGGGAAGCATTTACATTTTGGATGTCAATCCAGACTCGGCTAGCTATAACCAAGTTGTCCAGACTATCTCGGTGGATGCTACGTCAGGGCTACGTCAGATTGCTGTCAACAGTGATGGGCATAAGCTGTTTACTACTGCGGCAAATGGTTATATTTACGCTTTCAATATTAACCCAGAAGACAAACCTAGCGTTCCGAATTCTAATCCTCGGAAGTGGTGGGAACAAATTGGAAAAGTATCGACTCCTACAGGGGCTTGGGGTTTGGCTGCAACTCCTGACCCGCTCAAAATGGTTTTTACTAATGGTAATACGGAAACAGATGGAAGCGGTTTTGGGGTGTTGACTGTGAAGGATGACCCCCTTAATTTGGCTCCGACAACTCTCTACACGAATTTAACGTTGGGTAGCGATGTTGATTTCTTTGATGTGAATGAGGGGGTGGCTGTCACGGTGACGGCTGATGGAAAGTATGCGTTTGTGGCGGGTCGTAACAGTAAAAAAATCCTTGAACTTGATGCCAATCCGCTGGCGGGGGGGAATATTGGGATTATTAAAGATCCGTTGGGGCCTAATCCGAAATTAGTTGCTGCTACTGAACCGGTGCCGGGAATTTTAACTAATAATGTGGCTCTTTCTGCTGATGGGAAGTATCTAATTGGTTCTTATCCTACTCTGGGTGGTGGTGGAAGTGCATATGTCTTTGATGTGGGGGAAATTATTAAGACTGTTGAAAATCCTGGTGGTAAAGATTTGACGAAGCTGGCTGTTGATGTGGTTAATCCTAAGATTGCTGCTAATGTTTTTGCGACTGGTGGTAATCCTTTGGGGTTGGTTGCTGCTGCTCCCGACGATCCATGCTTAACACTCATACAGAAAATTATAGCCCTTGGTAAAGAGTTGAAAAAACGCTTCGACGATCTGCGCTTAGACGATCAGGATCTTTTTAATCGGCGTAATAAAATCAGCGATCCTCCAGTCCCGCGAATTCCTCCCTTATCTGGTCGCCCGACTACAGTGACTAGCGATCCTGGTTCTTGGGATGGACACATACTACAGTACGATATAGTTCAAAAAGAGTTGAAAAAATTGCTCCAAGATATTGAAAAAATGGACAATTGTGATGATAATGATCCCTATGGATACGGCGGGAACACAATGCAAGATGCCTATGACCAAGCTGTGGAGTATAGTCAAAAACAACCTCCTAAAGAGCCAGATATCAGAAACCGAAGTAGCTTACTGGCACGGGCCAATGAGCTGGGCGCACAGGTGAAAGACGGTGCTTTATGGGTAGGAGCGGGGGTAGTAGGAGCTGTTCTGCTGGCATTGGAAGTAATTGCAAGGCTTCTGGGGTTAGACTTGCGTTTTAGGCCTTGATAGACAGGATCATTTATGACAAAACAAAACTGTTTGGAACTTGATTTTTCTTGGGAAGACACTGAAAGCTGGAAGTATTTCAGAGCTTTGTCTTTGCCAACTTTACCTTGGGCGGCTCCTTTCCTACCGCTGCTGGGATTGCCAAATGCTCTATTAGAGCAACCATCTATCTGGGAGTCCATTTATACCCAGGCTTTTATTGAGCATGAGACTCGCTATCGGATGAGGGATTGGACAGGTACACATGGGGAGCGAGGCGAGCTGGTACGGCAGGTAATTGTGAAGGCGTTGCCCCTGCTAGCACAGCAGATGGGACGGAATGTGGCAATTGATTTAGAGAAATGGGTCAGGTTTCACTTCTTCTGTCCTGAAGCCAAAAGAGCGATGAGAGAGTGGGAAAGAACTCTTCGGATTGCCTATTTTTCGCCAAATTCCCGTAAGTATCAGAGAAAAATTCCTCCATCCGCCGTCTTAGTGCCGATATTGCCTCTTATTGAGGAATTGATGGATTTCGATCGCAGAACCGAGATCAATGATGCTTTAAAGCGTGTTGCTCCACCACCTCCATACGAGCAGATTCCCTACGAATATATGGAACATTGTTATGAAATGACCATGATTTCGGTGGTACTCGATCAAGCGCTGACGCTGAAAGCTTTGCAAACAATTGCCTCTAGACTCAATGACATGGAACGCTCAGAAGTGGCGATGTGGGCGCAGGATCAAGCTCGGATTATGTATAGAGATGGTAAACCAGAGAATCTATGTGGAGATAAGTATTTGCAAGTTGAACTTCCCTGCTTTGATGTTCCATCGTTACTTGACTTTTCTACTGTAGATGAGAGTGCGCTTGACGGAAGCCACCACGAAGATAAGACCGTAGATTAACGATTGCTACTTAATATAATGTACAGTCAATTAACTAAAATAATTAGCGACTGCGGCTGATGGTTATATTTACGCTGTGAATATTAACCCAGAAGACCAGCCGAGCGTTTCCAATTCTAACCCTCGTAAGTGGTGGGAGCAAATAGGAAAGGTTTTGACTCCTACGGGGGCTTGGGTTTGGCGGCAACTCCTGACCCGCACAAAATGGTTTTTACTAATGGTAACCCAAACACAGACGGAAGCGGTTTTGGGGTGCTGACGGTGAGTGATGACCCTCTGAATTTGGCTCCCACAACTAGCTACACAAGTTTAACTCTGGGTAGCGATACTGATTTCTTTGATGTGAATGAGGGAGTAGCTGTAACGGTGACGGCTGATGGAAAGTATGCGTTTGTGGCGGGTCGTAATAGTACAAAAATCATTTTGGATGAACCGCAGGCGGGGGGGAATATTGGCATTATTAAAGATCCGTTGGGGCCTAATCCGAAATTAGTGGCGGCTACTCAACAGATGCCGGGGAGTTTAACTAATAATGTGACTCTTTCTGGTGATGGTAAGTATTTGATTGGTTCTTATCCTACGCTGGATCTGAAGGGAAATACTTACGTCTTTGATGTGGGGGAAATTATTAAGACTGTTGAAAATCCTGGTGGTTCCGATCTGACGAAGGTGGGTGTTAATCAGATTAATCCGAAGGTTGTTTCTAAGATTTTTGCGAGCAATAATACTTTGGGGCAGGCTGTAGCGCAAAATTTTGAGGACATTCTGCTCAGAGAATTAGAACAGTTTGAAAGGCTGCTCAGCGATCCGAACAATCTAAAACTCATAAACGATTTTCTTAAGCGTTTGATACCTCACATAGAGGGAAAATACCCTACAATAGCCCGAATACTGCGCCGGTTCGGGGAAACCGGTGATTGGACAGTGGCAGATGCAGAAATCATAGCGTTACTGAATAGGGCACTTGATAGATATCGGTTTGATTCTTCTCGAATAGATGGCTCAGGGCCTTATAATGTCAGAACACCAATTCCAGAAGATCGGGAAATTCATCTCATATTTCGTGGGGTGGCTGCGGGTGCTAATTTTGCTTGGTTTGCGCGTTTAGTAGGGTTAGGCAATTTTGAAAATCTGCCTAATGCTAGCCGACACATGAATCATTATTTGGACAATTCGGGACAACCATTAACTATTGACATGAATGAATTTATGAAAGTCCCTAGTGTGAAACAGAACGTGGATAGAGCAGTTGAGGATGCTAAAAAAGCCATAGTGCAAGCCAGAAAACACAGCAAAAATCTACAACCAGGAACATTAAGTGGTTCTCGACGACCTGGTCAGGTAAGAAGAGAAGAATCTGAAGATTGGTTCTTTGCAGTGGGTGATTACGGCTACTGGTGGCAAGCCGATCCAGTTAGTGGTGAGATTACCATACAAATCCGGGACAAATACAATTGGGATCAAGGTAAAGACGTAGAGATTCTGAGAGTTAAAATCAGGGATGAGATTTTGGGAAGTCTTCATCAAGCTGGTCTTGCCCAAGAATATGAGGTAAGAGGGGAATACAAACAGCGTATTTAGGAGGTTTATGTTATGAATAAAGCAGCTATTATTGCCAGTGTTATACTGACTTTATTTCAGTTAAGTAGTTGTTCAAATGCAACTTTCACCAAAGTCTCAGAACCAGAGACTCAAGCATCCGAAATGCCTGTAAATATTGAAGAATTGCAATCATTTACTGGGATTATCCTACCTAAAAGCTATCGAGATTTGCACGTTGACGATTACAAAGAGCGTAGCCATATGATATCCATGCGATTTACAATGGAACGCTCTGAAGTGGAAGAGTTTTTGACAGCAGCCGGTTACAAGGGAAAGGCAAAACTTAATGATGACCGTGAACTGGGAACTGCTCACCTTGCCTGGAAACGGTGGTGGACACCAGATATGGCTAAGAACTACTTGTCAGGTAGAATTAATCGGCAGAGCCAAGGTAAGCTCTGGGAAAGCAAAATTTTGATAGACCTGGTAAGTGAGCAAACCGTTATTGTGTATCTTCAGGTTTTAGAGATACAAGGATGAAGTTCTGGGAAGTCTTCATCAAGCTGGTCTTGCCCAGGAATATGAAGTAAAAGGGGAATATAAGCAGCGTATTTAGGAGGTTTATGTTATGAATAAAGCAGCGATTATTGCCAGTGTTATACTGACTTTATTTCAGTTAAGTAGTTGTTCAAATGCAACTTCCACCAAAGTCTCAGAACCAGAGACTCAAGCATCCGAAATGCCTGTTGATCTTGAAGAGGTGCAGTCTTTTACTCGGATTATCCTACCTAAGAGCTATCGAGATTTGCACGTTTACGATAACAAAGAGCGCGGTCGTCTGATGTCCGTGCGGTTCACGATGAACCGCACAGAGTTAGATAAGTTCTTAACAACAGCAGGTTACAAGGGGAAGGTAAAACTTAATGATGGCCGTGAACTGGCAAACGTTCACCTTGCGTGGAGGCGGTGGTGGACACCAGACATGGCTAAGAATTACTTATCAGGTATAATTCGTGAGAATAACTCAGGTAAAGTCTGGCAAAGCCAGATATTGGTAGACTTGGTAAGTGAAAAAACTGTTATTGTGTACCTTTATGTGTTAGAGGGATAAGGAAGTTAATTTTTATGGGAAAAACATCAAGCTTTAATAGTCCCTTTTAGGAGGATTATTTTATGAATTTGGCGTGCCAGTCGGCACTGAAGTTTTGTTTATGCGGAAGGGGTCCTTGCCTGGTGAAGCTGATAGCTGGAACCAAACTTGGCTGATACAAGAATCAGGGGTAGTGGGTGCAGACGGCTACATCCGTACCACTTCGCCACCTTTTCCGGGGGTGACTGAAAGTGGTACTTATAGAACCCATTTGGGATCTATGTGATCGCAGCAATGGCTAATCTTTTAAGCATGAGTCTGACCAAACAAAGATTGAGCTTAGTTGTAGCATTTTCAAGACTTCTCTCAAAATTTTTCACTAAACTTTTACATCTTTCTACCCAAGAATTT
>Ga0209812_10000266_pt1 | contig 49267 bp, 42 predicted proteins | sample JI71714BDNA_FD_187502 | JGI IMG/M metagenome (GOLD analysis project Ga0209812, IMG submission 187502) | Wastewater effluent complex algal communities from Wisconsin, to seasonally profile nutrient transformation and Carbon sequestration -... | ecosystem: Engineered > WWTP > Effluent > Algae...
TGCCAAGGCACAGATTGCCAAGGCCAACGCGCAACAGCAGGCACCCCAAGCGCATTACTTTACAGTGTTAAAGCAACAAAGCATTTTTGCATTTTTCACCTCTAAAGTAGGGGCAACGGAGGTGCTACGACACGTCGCGATCCCTGGCCGTTGGGATGGTAATTATCCTTACAAAAAAGGCGATCGGGCCTGGTCTCTATAAAGGAATGACTATGAAATTAATCACACTTTTAAGTAACACCTCTTCAGCTTTGGCTTTGTTGACACTGGCAAGCTTAACCGGCATAGCACAGGCGCAAACGGCAGCTGAACTTGCGGCCATGACCGATGCTGAACGGATTAAACTCTCCGAGAAAACCGAAGTATGGGAGCCGGTGCCTGCTATCGTAACCGCAGCACCACAAACCGCCCCCTCAGATGCCTTAGTACTGCTAGATACCAATTTAAGCCAATGGCAAAGCATTAATGGTGGCAAGGCACCTTGGTCGATACAAGATGGCGTGCTGACCGTTACGCCGGGTAGTGGTGACATTACATCAACAGCATCGTTTTGCGATATTCAACTGCATATGGAGTGGCGTACACCCGCAGCATTTGGCGATAAAAAAGGCCAGTTACGTAATAACAGCGGTATTTTCTTACAACAACGTTATGAAATTCAAATTCTGGATTCATACAATAACCCAACCTACCCTAATGGCCAGGCAGCATCTGTTTACAAACAAACGATCCCGCTAGTCAATGCCAGTCGCGCCCCGGGAGAATGGCAAACGTACGATATTATTTATCGTGCGCCACGTTTTTCGGGCGAGCAACTGATCAGTCCGGGCTATATCACCGTGCTGCATAATGGTGTATTGGTGCAGAATCATGTAGAAATTCAGGGAACTACAGAATGGATTGGCGCCCCAAAATATCAAGCGCATGGCTGTGCACCTCTGCAATTGCAAGATCATGGGGATGCCGTGTCATTTCGTAATATCTGGGTTCGCTCCCTGTAAAACAGATCATACAGAGCGCATCTACCATTTAATCGGCTCATTAGCCGATTAAATGGGCGCGACATAAAACAGGCTAATCTGACTAATTTATTCCTTAACCAAAGCGGCTTTCTTGTGCTGCTTTTGCTTATACATCGCTTTATCAGCATGTTCTAACATGCTATCTACACTTAGCTGTCCATCGGTATATAACACCCCAATACTCGCCGAAACGTTTAAAGGCTGCAAACCAAAATAATAGGGGGCGTTTAATACCTGTTCAACACGTTGTGTTAATTCTTGTAACTGTTGAGGCGATCCCACATCTTCACAAATGAGTAAAAACTCGTCGCCGCCCAGCCGACCAGCAAGATCACTTTGTCGACAGCACAAACGCAAACGGCGGCTAACTTCTTGCAAAATCTGATCGCCTGCGTGATGCCCGAAATCATCATTAACGTGCTTAAAGCCGTCTAAATCGATAAAAAGCAGCGCCATTTTGCGCATCTGCCGTTGCATTCGCGCACTAGCTTGCTGCAGTTGCTGATAAATGGCATTACGATTTGCTAAATCTGTTAACATATCGGTTGATGCCAATACCTGTAATCGTTGATTAAGCTGTTCCAGTTCAGCGGTACGTTGTAATACCTTTGATTCCAATTCTACTTCATGTTGCTTCAGAGCCGCTACACGCTGCTGTTCAATATGCAACATGTGTTGTTGCATAACACTATGTTGTTGCTTCAACCGATTAAAACGTTGTGCCAAACCCAGTGATATTAAAATCATCTCAATAGAAGACCCAAACTGCATCGCATTAACCGTAAAGGTATTTGACGGAAGATAACCAAAATTTCGTAGCGCCATAATCACTGTCCCTACCCACAACATACTCCAGGCCAACGCAAATAAGGGCGCGCCAGGGGCCTGCTGCAACATACCTTTAATTGCGCAACAAGTTAACGTCAGTACGGTAATGACGCCAATAACGGACATTACAATTAAGGCCATTTGCAGCGGCATAACAAAGACGCTAAGTAATGCTAGGGTTTTAAAGAAAATAAGGCGTTTTAACCAAGGATCCCATGTGGGTAAAAATTGCTGAGTGTCTAAAAAGGCTCGGGTAAACAAAATAGCCGTTAAACTTGCGGCCGTAAAACCTAACGCCAGCATTTTGTTACCTAATAACAAGGCATGTGGCCAGATAAACAGAGAACCGAAGCCATTTAAAGACAAAATACCTACGCCAAACGCCAAGACAAAAAGCACATACCATAAGAAAGCGGGTTCTCTCAGACCAAGAAACAATAAAAAATTATAGGTCGCAAGGGCTAACAGCAAGCCAAAATATAACGCAGGTAATAAATAGGTATAGCGAGTGTGCTTGATAAAGTCGTCATTGTTCAACAACTGATGACTAAGGGTTACACTGCCTTCAGTACGCACTTTAAACCATAGCGTGGTGACTTCATTACTCGGTAAGCGCAGCGGAAAAACCAATTGGCGATGCAAAAATGCCCGTTCAGCCAGTGGTACCGTATCGCCCGCCTGCATCTCCACTAACCCAGTACTGTTTTCTACATAGAGTGTGGCATGATCCAGTGACGCATAATCAAAAACCCACCACCATAATCCTGTTTGCGTTGGCTTAACTTGCAAGGTCAACCAATACGCGCCAGCTTGATAACCAAAACTCAAGCTGCCACGTACAGGCTGGAAATCTGCCAAGGTAGTTTTGATCTCAGCGAACGTCAGCGTGCCAGTGGTATCGTGAAATAGCCTTAACGTTGGCGCAGACTGACTACAGCGTTCAATATGCGGTGTTCCTGATGTGGTCAACACAAGCGCATCGCAGTAGAGCAACCAGCTCAATAACACTGTTAGTAACATAATAGACCAGTAAACGCTTAAGTTTGATTACTGCATAGTAGCCGAGCAAATAGGAAAATGAAAAATGAAGAATGAAAAATCACCGATAAATTTAATCGGCATGTGGCGTATTTAATCAGCACGCGCAATCTGGACTGTAGCCGTATCAGACGTTATGTAAGATTTTTGAGCCGTGCGCACTTATTACTTATTACTGATTACCAAATATGGAATAACGGCCATAAGGTATTGCAGTCCATAACACAGACAACGTACTGTAATCAGACTACGCTAATTACCATTATTTAGTACCATTAATACTTAGCGCTTTCTTGTTATTATAAAGAAAAAACACAAGCAGAGGACTTCAGATGCAGCAAACCAGCAGGATATACCGTGTGTTTACCTTACTTGTCACACTCAAATTTCTTGTACTCATGCCAGTTTGGGCAAATGCTCTGCAAGACGGTACGCCACACTCCGCTCCCGTATTAACGGAGATATGGCAGACACCGGGTTTACGTGTCCCAGAGTCGGTTTTAGTACATCAACAGCAAAACGATCGTTATTTATTTGTCTCTGAAATTGAGGGGCAAGCCAACAGTGCAGATGGACAAGGCGGCATTGCCATTCTTAATCTGGATGGCAGTATTCGGCAGCAAAATTGGCTACGCGGCTTAAATGCACCAAAAGGCATGGCCGTTTTTGAGGGTAAACTTTATGTGGCGGATATTACAGAGCTGGTGATTATTGATATTGCGCGCGCAGAAGTTATCAGCAAAATTCCTGCACCGGACGCCGTTTTTTTAAATGATGTCACCATTGATCAGCAAGGGGTTGTTACAATTTCAGATACACGTAAAAATCGCCTTTATCGTTATCAAAACCATACACTGTCTATTTGGCTTGAAAATATTGATGCTGCTAATGGTGTAAAGGCCATTGCAGACACGCTGTATGTTGCCACGAACGATCGCTTACTAAAAATAGATCACCAGAAAAACATCACCCTTGTTGCTCAAGGCTTTGCTGAGCGTGCAGATGGTTTAGTGCAAGTAGCAGAAGGACACTTTATTGTGAGCTGCTGGGCTGGCCTTATATATTACGTTAATGATGAGGGACATATCGTTGAGCTTTTAGATAGCCGCGAAGCAAAGCTTAACACGGCCGATCTAGGCTGGGATGAAGCATCTAACACCTTGTATGTTCCAACGTTTTTAGGTAACTCTGTACGCGCTTTCCAGTTAACACGGCCTTAATAATACGCGCATTTTGCAGTAGCCCAATTCCAAGGTGGCTGCTGCTTAGTGCTTTCGTTTGACATTACAGGATAAACTGCGTTAAACCTTGAATAACTAAGGGATACTGGCATAATCTTAGTATCATCTGATCTGAACAGTTGCTAGGATAGAATGCCCTTATGGCGGTTAACAGCAAATCTACTCTTCTTAAAATATTGATTCAGCAAAGCTTTATTGATGGTGATAAAGCGTTGCGTTTGATAAATGAAAAAGGCCGACAATATCGTACCTTACCTGAGCTGTTAATCACTGAAAAACTGATATCGCCGCAACAATTAGCAGAGACTGCGGCGACAATAAATCAACACCTCACCTTAGATCTCGAATACTTTAATCCGGCATCTATCCCCGATGAGTTACGCAACGAGAAACTGACACGCAAAAGCGATATGCTGCCGCTTAGTAAACGTGGTCGCACCATGCACCTTGCTGTTGTTGATCCTACTAATATTGCGGCTATCGAAGATTTTGAATTTAATGCCGGATTAAATGCCGAGATTGTCGTGGTACAGTACGACAAGCTGCATAAGCTGTTCGATAAATTGTTTGAAAATGCCTACGACAGTTTAGGCAATGGTGACAGTGAATGGGATCTTACTGCCATGGGTGTGGTGGAGGAAGAGACTGAAGAATCGGTTGGTATGCAACCTGATAAAGAAGATCAACCCATCATTACCTTTATCAATAAAATCCTACTGGATGCTATTCGCAAGGGCGCGTCAGATTTACATTTTGAACCTTACGAAAAACAGTATCGGATCCGCTTTCGAATCGATGGCATTTTACACGAAGTAGCCAGCCCGCCTGTGGCTTTATCTACCCGTTTATCTGCTCGATTAAAGGTTATGTCGCGATTGGATATCGCCGAAAAACGTGTGCCACAAGATGGCCGAATCAAACTAAAATTGTCTGCAAAAAAATCCATCGATTTCCGAGTCAGTACCTTACCCACCCTTTGGGGTGAAAAAATCGTTATGCGGATCCTGGATTCGGATAGTGCTATGCTGGGTATTGATGTACTGGGCTATGAACCAGAACAAAAACAGCGTTATATGGACGCCCTAGCGCAACCACAAGGGATGATTTTAGTTACCGGTCCTACGGGTAGCGGTAAAACAGTCTCCTTGTATACCGGGTTAGCCATTTTAAATACCGAAGAAACCAATATCTCAACAGCGGAAGATCCAGTAGAAATAAATTTACCGGGTGTTAATCAGGTGCAGGTTAATCCCAGAGCGGGCTTAACCTTTGCTTCTGCATTAAAAGCATTCTTACGCCAAGATCCTGATGTAGTAATGGTGGGGGAAATTCGTGATCTTGAAACGGCTGAAATTGCCATTAAAGCTGCGCAAACAGGCCACTTAGTCCTCTCAACATTGCACACAAACTCTGCGCCAGAAACCTTAACTCGTTTACTTAATATGGGCGTACCAGCCTACAACGTAGCCAGCTCAGTCTCCTTAATCATTGCACAGCGGCTGGCGCGTCGGCTGTGTCCAAAATGCAAAAAACAAGAAGATATTCCCCAAGCTGAACTGCTGCGGCAAGGTTTTCGCGAAGATCAGCTAGATAACATCACTATTTTTAAACCGGTGGGGTGTGAGTACTGCACTAATGGCTATAAAGGACGCGTAGGTATCTATGAAGTTATGCCTATAAGTCCTAAAATGGCTGATATTATTATGGAAAATGGTAATTCATTGGATATTGCCACCCAGGCGCAACGTGAAGGCATTCATAATTTGCGTCAGTCTGGTTTGATTAAAGCCGCTGCAGGTCTCACCAGCCTTGCAGAAGTCAACCGGGTAACCAAAGGATAATTAGGCATGGCGCAGGCCCAAAAATTTAAAATAAAAGAACTGCATGTTTTTACCTACAAAGGCATCAACCGTAAGGGCGATCGCAAAACAGGTGAAATTAAAGCCACCAGCATTGCGGAAGCCAAAGCACTATTACGCCAGCAAGGGGTAACACCTTCAGGTGTTAAGAAAAAACCGCGATCTTTATTTGGTGAAGGTAAACGCATTACGGCCGCAGACATTGCTATCGTCACACGGCAAATTGCTACCATGTTAAGCGCCGGTGTACCTTTAGTTCAATCTATTGATCTTATTGCGAATGGTTCGGATAACAAAAGCTTACGCGAGTTAATGCAAAAAATTTCAGTAAAAATTCAAGCCGGTTTGCCGCTATCCGAAACGTTGCGTGAGCATCCAAAATATTTTGATGATTTATACTGTGACTTAGTGAAGTCAGGTGAACAATCCGGTGCATTAGATCGCATTTTTGATCGTATTGCTATTTATAAAGAAAAAGCGGAAGCACTCAAATCTAAAATCAAAAAAGCTATGTTTTATCCTGCCGCAGTATTAGTTATTGCGGCTATAGTTACCTCAATTTTGCTTATTTTTGTTGTACCGCAATTTGCTGAAATCTTTGGCAGTTTTGGCGCTGAACTGCCCGCCTTTACCCTATTTGTTTTGGGCATTTCAGAATTAATGCAAAAATATTGGTGGGTTGTCTTAGGATTGGTTATTTTGGCTGGCTATTTGATGGCAAAAGCCTACCGCAATAATCTTAAATTTCGTACCGCAGCCGATGCCCTATTATTGAAAGCCCCTGTAATTGGCAACATCCTGAATAAAGCAGCGGTAGCGCGTTACGCTAGAACATTGTCAACAACATTTGCGGCAGGTGTGCCGCTGATTGAAGCCTTAGAATCTTCAGCCGGTGCGGCCGGTAATGAGATATACAAAAATGCGATTTTAGAGGTACGCGATGAAGTCTCTTCTGGTAATCAAATGCATTTCTCTATGAAACAAACCGATCGTTTCCCAGAAATGGTGATTCAAATGGTCGCAATTGGTGAAGAATCAGGTTCGCTAGATAGTATGTTGGCGAAAGTCGCCAACATCTATGAGCAAGAAGTAGACGATGCGGTAGATGGCTTAACCGCATTATTAGAGCCGCTGATTATGGCGGTATTAGGGGTAGTTATTGGTGGATTAATTATCGCCATGTACTTACCTATCTTCCAATTAGGAAATATTGTCGGATGATGGAACTGGTTAGCCTGTGGCAACAGACGCCGTGGTTATTTGTCGGCTGTGTCGCCGCATTAAGCTTGGTGATAGGGAGCTTTTTAAACGTATTAATTTATCGTTTACCTATTATGATGGAACGGGAATGGCAAAGTGAGTTTCAAGCGTACTTTCAAGCTAATCCATCTCAGGTAACACCGGAACGCTTTAACTTAGCCGTGCCACGTTCAGCCTGCCCTAAATGTCAGCATCCTATCGCCGCTTACGATAATATCCCCGTACTCAGTTGGTTGGCATTACGTGGCCGCTGTCGTCATTGCCAAACCGCTATTAGCGTGCGCTACCCGGCAATCGAGCTGTTAACCGCGGTTCTTAGTGCCAGTATCGCTTGGCAACAAGGTCCCACGTTAACCGCGGCGCTCTTGATTTTTTTAACCTGGGGGCTTGTTGCGTTAAGTTTTATCGACATTGATAAAATGCTTTTGCCTGATCAATTAACCTTACCACTGCTTTGGTTAGTACTACTGTTTAGTTTATCTGCAGGCGCTCTGGTCACGCCGGCACAAGCCATCATTGGCGCTGCTGCAGGCTATTTAAGTCTGTGGAGTGTTTACTGGGCTTTTAAACTCTTAACCGGCAAAGAAGGTATGGGTTATGGCGATTTTAAACTCTTAGCAATATTTGGGGCGCTCTTAGGATGGCAGCAATTACCCCTGATCATTCTACTGTCATCCTTGGTTGGTGCTGTTATTGGCATGAGCATGCTGGCTATTCAAGGCAAAGATAAAGCAACCCCTATTCCATTTGGTCCCTATATTGCTGCCGCTGGCTGGATTGCCATGCTGTGGGGTGATCATCTTACTGGCGCTTATCTGCGCTACCTCGGATTATGAGTAAGATGCACGATAGCGCGCCGCCCTCAACTAACACATCATTACTGATTGGTTTAACAGGGGGGATTGGCAGTGGTAAGAGTACCGTTGCTGAGGGCTTTAAAACGCTCGGGACACATTATATTGACGCTGATATTGTCGCACGTGAGGTGGTGGCGGTAGGCACGCCGTGTTTAGCCAGCATTACGTCGAAATTTGGACCAACGATTCTACAACAAGATGGGACCTTAAACCGCGCTGCGTTGCGCCAGATTATTTTTCAAGATAGCACCGCTAAACTCTGGCTAGAAGCGCTATTACATCCTGCGATACGCCATGCGTTGCTGCAGCAATTGGCAGCCAGTAAAACACCCTACACCTTGCTGGTTGCGCCTTTACTGTTTGAAAACGGTTTAGATAAACTCGTACAGCGCACCGTTGTGGTCGATGTCACTGAGGAAACACAGCTCGCACGCGCCACGAAACGTGACAGTAGTAGCCTAACACAGATTAAAGCCATCATGGATGCACAAATGACGCGTTGGCAACGGCGACAACGTGCAGATGAGATTATTGACAATAATGGCGATACCACACAACTTATGGCGCAAATTAAGGTATTACATGAAAAATTTCTTGAACTTGCAGCCAAACTAGCGCACTAATAAGCGTAATGACTGCTGAAATAATTTATGAACATCCGCTTAGCGAAAAAATCCGCACTTATTTGCGGATTGAGCATTTATTATCTCAACTTAGCGCCTTCTCACCCTCGGCAGAGCATCCGCAGCAACTCAGTTTTTTTACTACCTTGTTTGCTTTACTAGATGCGTTAGAGCGCAATGATATTCGCCCAGATCTGCTAAAAGATGTTGAGCGCTGTGAAAGTCAATTAGTGCAATGGTCCAGTCACCCCTCTGTATCGGACAAGAAGCTACAACGGCTATTACAGCAAGCGTTACGCTTACAAACAGAATTGATACGCAGTGGAAAACTCATCGGGCAATTAAAAGAAGATAAGTTTTTGGCGCCTTTACGCCAACGTTTTGCGCTACCAGGCGGCTGTTGTTTTTTTGATATGCCTCAATTACAGTATTGGCTAAACCTCCCTGAGCTAGAACAACAACAACAAAAAAGCGCGTGGTTAGCACAAGTGCAACTTGCACAGCAGGCAGTAGATTTTGTATTGGGCTTTATTCGTGAGCGTGGGCAATTTAACGACGTTCATACTGATAGCGGCTTTTATCAGCAAAATGCAGAGCAATTCGAATTATTACGCATCAAATATGCGCTTAATTGCTGTTCATTTCCAACCGTGAGCGGTAATCGTTACCGCTATGCTATCCGTTTTATGCAATTGTCTGAAGATGCCAGCCGCAGTGCCTGCGCCGATGCGGTAAGCTTTCAGTTAGCATGCTGCTAACTGCGTCATACCACTAACTGATCCATACCACCATCCCTCTCTCATCTTTACAGCGGATCTGCTACAATAACCCTTTCTCAGTACCTTAACTTACTGTCGAGCTCAGTAAGGTTTAGCCATAAAAGTAACAAATTGGAGTAGTCTGTGTCAGTATCCGTAAAATGTCCTATCTGTGAAAAAGCAGTGCTTTGGGTAGCAGAATCGACATTCAGACCCTTTTGCAGTGAGCGCTGCAAAATGATTGATTTAGGCGATTGGGCGGCTGAAAATCATCGTATTCCAGATAAGCTGCCAATAGATCAGCAGTTATCTGAAGAGTATTTAGCCGAATTAGAACAAGATATGTTGCAACAAGATAATACGTTTTTTAAGCCGTAAACTGTTGTTGTAAACGCGCAACGATGGGCTGATTCGCATCTGGAAAAGTTAACGTATGCAATTGGCTGATTTCAGCCCATTGCAACGGTTGCCCTTCAACCCCTGTAGGTACGCCTTCAAACGCCGTTACTAGCCAAATATCCAGTAACACATCCCGCTCTGGATACGCATGCTGTATTTGCATAAAAGGTTGACACGCTGTCAGGGTAATCGCCAGTTCTTCTTGAAGTTCACGTTTTAATGCCACATCGACGGTTTCGCCTAGCTCAACTTTGCCACCAGGAAACTCCCACTTATCACCTTGGTGTTGACTGGCATGACGCAACGCCAACAGCACTTGCTGCTGGCGTTTTATAATACCAACCGCAACATGCAGTTGCGGTTTTTGCGATTGATTAGGTAAGTTGGCCATGGCAATGCTTATACTTTTTACCTGAACCACATGGGCAGGGATCATTACGCCCAACTTTAGCACCATCACGTAACACGGGTCCCGTGTTTTGTACGCCAGGTGGTAGCTCTCCTACAACTTGTTCAGCCTCGGCATGCTGATAGCTGTGTGGTACATTATCGGCTTTACGACGTTGCTCCTCAACCGCTTCAACATCTTCAGCTGCACGCACCTGTACGCGGCTTAGCACGCCAATCACATCTAGCTTTAGCGCTTCTAACATGGTTGAGAATAGCTCAAAAGCTTCGCGCTTATATTCTTGTTTCGGGTTTTTCTGCGCATAACCACGCAAGTTGATCCCTTGACGCAAATGATCCATGGCCGCTAAATGTTCTTTCCAGTGCGTGTCTAAACTTTGCAACATGATGGCCTTTTCAAACTGCCGCAGCACCTGCGCGCCCACCATCTGCTCTTTTAAGGCGTAAGACGCAGCAACATCTTGCTGGATACGCTCACGCAACTTCTCTTCAAATAATTTGGTATCGTCTTTTAACCACTGACTAACAGGCAATTCTACGCCGAAATCAGCTTGTAAACGTTGCTCTAGGCCAGGAATATCCCACATCTCATCCAATGATTGCGGTGGAATATAATCGTTGATCACGCTCTCAACAACGTCACTTCGAATCGCATGAATCGTCTCACTAATATCGGTTGCATCGAGCAGATCGTTACGCTGCTCATAAACGACTTTACGCTGATCATTCGCAACATCATCAAACTCAAGTAACTGCTTACGAATATCAAAGTTACGAGCTTCAACTTTACGTTGAGCATTTTCAATCGCGCGGCTCACCCAAGGATGCTCAATCGCCTCACCTGGCGCCATGCCTAAACGACGCATCATACCCGCCATACGATCAGACGCGAATATGCGCATTAATGCATCATCTAGTGATAGATAGAAACGTGAAATACCCGGATCACCTTGACGACCAGCCCGACCACGTAACTGATTATCGATGCGCCGCGATTCATGCCGCTCTGTACCAATAATATGTAAACCACCTGCGGCTATCACCGCATCATGCCGTTGCTGCCAATCCGCTTTCGCGGCAGCAATCGCTTCGCTACTGGCTTCAGCACCTAACGCCTTTAGCTCTGTCTGTAAACTGCCACCCAGTACAATATCTGTACCGCGGCCAGCCATATTGGTGGCTATAGTCACCGCACCAGGGCGCCCCGCATCGGCAATTATCTGTGCTTCGTTAGCATGAAACTTTGCGTTTAGTACTTGATGCTTAATTTTCGCCTTGTTTAGTAAACCCGATAAATATTCAGAGCTTTCAATAGAGGCAGTACCCACTAAGACTGGACGCCCTGCGTCGCGCGCCTTTTGTACATCTTCTATAATCGCTTTATATTTATCTTCTGCAGTTAAATAAACCAGATCAGCCAAATCTTGGCGTACCATCGGTTTGTTGGTCGGTACAACGATAGTTTCTAGACCATAAATTTGTTGAAATTCAAATGCTTCAGTATCTGCAGTACCGGTCATACCGGCCAGTTTGTCATATAAACGGAAGTAGTTTTGAAAAGTAATAGACGCTAGGGTTTGGTTTTCATTTTGGATCCGCACGCCTTCTTTGGCTTCAACGGCTTGGTGCAAGCCCTCTGACCAACGACGTCCTTCCATGGTACGGCCAGTATGTTCGTCAACAATAACAATTTCACCCTCTTTGACCACATAATCAACGTCGCGTTTAAACAATTGATGTGCTCGAAGTGCCGCATAAACGTGGTGTAGCAATGTGATATTAGCTGCAGAGAATAAAGTGTCGTGCTCGCCAATCATACCGCGTTCACGCAGCATGTCTTCGACTTTAATCTGGCCTTGCTCAGTCAGATAAACCTGGCGAGCTTTTTCATCTACCGTGAAATGACCTGTACCATGGTTATTTTCTTCATCTTCTTTTTCTTGCTTTTCCAACTCAGGCACTAACAAATTAATCTTTTTATACAACTCTGAGCTGTCTTCAGCAGGACCAGAAATGATCAGTGGTGTCCGTGCTTCGTCGATAAGGATGGAGTCTACTTCGTCGATAATGGCAAAGGCCAGATCGCGCTGCACCCGATCTTGCGGAGAAAATGCCATGTTATCGCGCAAATAATCAAAACCAAACTCATTATTGGTGCCATAAGTGATGTCTGCAGCATAAGCTTTCTGTTTTTCTGGATGAGCCATCCCAGGAATGTTCACACCCACTGTCAAGCCTAAAAAGCTGAATAAGGGTTCATTCGTTTGCGCATCACGCTTGGCTAAGTAATCATTTACCGTAATAACATGTACTGATTTACCACTTAAAGCATTTAAGTAGGCAGGCAAGGTTGCGGTGAGGGTTTTACCTTCACCAGTACGCATTTCAGAAATTTTACCCTGATGCAGTACCATACCGCCGAGTAACTGCACATCGAAGTGACGCATAGAGAACACGCGCTTACTGGCTTCACGAACAGTGGCAAAAGCTTCCGGAAGAATAGCGTCTAGGCTAGCGCCTTCGGCAACACGCTGTTTAAATTCGCTGGTTTTATTTTTAAGTTGTTCGTCACTCAGCTTTTGGTATTCCGCTTCCAATGCATTAATTTGTTGCACATGTTTTTTGAGCTTCTTTAAAAAACGATCATTACGGCTACCAACTAATTTGGCAAAAAGTTTTCCAAACATTATCCAGATACCATTTAAGTTAAAACTGCTATGCAGTCCTGGCCATGCCAGTATTATAATAATTGTAAAAGTTAACAGGATATGGTGGTTAATTACCCTGCTTTCAAGAGGCGAACGCTACTGTGCTCGCTGAAAAACTGATACACTTTATTTGCCATTATTTCGCTAGTACAGGTTAACTGCTGATGAAACGTTACAGCCATAAACCAGAGGATTTAGCCAAATTATTTGGTCAAAGCCCACTTGCTGGTGTGCAACACCAACATCGGCAAGTTGCGCAGCTTAATGCTGAACTCTGTCACATTTTACAATTACCCAAACTCAGTTTTTGCCAAGTTGCTACCATTAAACAGGGGCGCGCCATCATACTGTGTAGCTCAGCAGCGTGGGCAACTCGGCTTAAAATGCAACGCGATGCCATTCTAGACAATTTTCGCAGAAAAATCTTGCCTGATTTAGCCGGGATCGACATCGAAGTGTCGCCCAATGGACAAAAACCGCATTACACCGTGCAAGAAACGCCTACAAAGCCTTACATAGCCGTGATGAGCGATGAGAGCAGAGAAAAATTACAACACGCTGCTTCACAAACACATGGTCCAGTGCAAGAAGCTTTAGCCCGTTTATTAAAATGAATTGGGGTAAGAAACAGATTCAGTGTGATTGGTCACCGACATAAAAAAAGCCGCAAAGCGGCTTTTTTCAAGGACAAATAGTTAGGCTAATTGTGGCGCTAAAAACGATATGGGCATTTCAGCTTTATCATCAAAAGTAACAAATTCCCAGTTTTCCTGATTCGCTAACACGGCCCCAAGCAACTGATTGTTTAACGCGTGTCCTGTTTTAAACGAACTAAATTCGCCTAAAATGCTGTAACCCGCCATATATAAATCACCAATTGCATCAAGGATTTTGTGTTTAATGAATTCGTCTTCGTAACGTAAACCATCTTGGTTTAATACGCGGAATTCATCCAACACCACCGCATTGTCCATGCTGCCACCCAGCGCTAGATTATTTGCCCGTAAAAATTCAACTTCGTGCAGGAAGCCAAACGTACGGGCACGGCTGATCTCTTTAATAAAACTGGCAGCTGAAAACTCCATTACCATATGCTGTGTGGTTTCAGAAATAACGGGATGATTGAAGCTAATAGCAAAGTCTAGTTTAAATCCATTATAGGGTTTAAACTCGGCCCATTTGTCACCGTCTTCAACCCGAACCGCACGTTTAATACGAATAAATTTTTTCGCTAAGCGCTGTTCCGCGATACCTGCTTCAAGCAGCAAGTAAACAAAGGGATTGGCGCTGCCATCCATGATCGGAATTTCTGGTGCATCAACATCAATCACCAAGTTATCAATGCCTAAGCCTGCAATGGCCGCCATTAAATGTTCGGTAGTTGATAATCGCACACCCTGCTCATTAATTAAACAGGTACACATCACGGTATCACCCACTAAAGAAGGAGTGATTTTAAAGTCTACCACCGGGGTTAAGTCTACACGACGGAATACGATACCCGTATTGTCAGGTGCAGGCCGGAGAGTAAGCGTTACCTTTTCACCTTTGTGTAACCCAACACCTACGGTAGTAACAGTGTGGTTGATAGTACGTTGTTTAATCATAAGTTTTTCCTGCTCAATTAGTAAGCAACGATAAACGGGCGCGAAGAATAGCACAAGCTGGCCACGATGCCAACTCACAGCATGCCAAAAACTGGCTTAACAGCGGATGAATAGCGTCTGCTGTTGCCGGTTACCTTAGCGGCCAAATTAACACATATTAATCTGCCTGTTTACGCAAAAACGCCGGGATATCAAAGATATCAATTCCACCTTTCGCTTCAGCCTGTGGCTTGCTTAAAGGTAACTCTTCACGTTGCAGCGCACTGGCTGGAACCGCTTGCCGCACTGCGTTACCTTGTTGCACATAGCTTGTGGTGACTGGTTCTGCACGATGTGTTGGCACAAGGCTAATGTCTGGGCGACGATCTGCACCAATACCAGTAGCAACCACTGTTACACGTAATTCATCATGCATTTCTGGGTCAATAACCGCACCAACAACCACAGTTGCATTTTCAGACGCAAAGGCTTTAACTGCATTACCCACAATTTCAAACTCTTCAATACTGATATCTAAGCCGGCAGTGATATTAACTAAAATCCCTTTGGCGCCAGACAAATCAATATCTTCTAACAGTGGGCTAGAAATCGCTTGTTCTGCCGCTTCTTCTGCCCGATCTGGACCACTAGCACGGCCAGTTCCCATCATCGCAGTGCCCATTTCAGACATTACGGTGCGAACGTCAGCAAAGTCCACATTAATTAAGCCCGGACGAGTAATTAATTCTGCGATACCCTGCACGGCACCCAGTAATACGTTGTTAGCGGCTTTAAATGCATCCAGCAAGCTGGTGCCTTTACCTAATACTTTTAATAGCTTATCGTTAGGAATAGTAATTAACGAATCAACATGCTTACTTAATTCTAAAATACCTTCGTCGGCGTAAGCGGTACGCTTTTTACCTTCGAATGGGAACGGCTTAGTAACCACCGCAACCGTTAAGATACCTAACTCTCTCGCAACTTCCGCAACGATAGGCGCTGCACCCGTTCCGGTACCACCCCCCATACCGGCCGCGATAAAAATCATATCTGCGCCTTGTAGGGTTTTTTTGATGGTTTCACGATCTTCTTCAGCAGAACGCCGACCAATTTCTGGATTTGCGCCCGCACCTAGGCCTTTCGTCACGCTGGCACCTAATTGCAAGGTCACATTAGCAGAAGAATTCCGCAAAGCTTGCGCATCGGTATTTGCAGCAACAAATTCAACACCTTCGATATTGCTGGCGACCATATATTCAACAGCATTACCGCCGCCGCCGCCAACCCCAATCACTTTAATAACAGCTTCTTCGCTGTGGTTTTCCATTAACTCAAACATAGCACTCTCTCCGTTTTTTACGCTTACTTAAAACTCACCTTTAAACCAGCTAGTAATTTTTTTAATAAAACTACTGACGGGATCCCGGCTCTGACTAGCCGCCTTGTTTTGACTGCGCACATCTTTGCCATAAAGCAACAAACCAATGACACTGGCATAAGCCGGATCATTTACGTATTCTCTTAAACCGGTAATATGCATGGGATAACCTAGGCGTACTGGCATTTGAAAGATATCTTCGGCAAATTCGATTGCCCCTTCCATCTTGGCTGTCCCCCCCGTTAACACCAACCCGGCTGCAATTTGTTCTTCTAAACCACTGGAACGAATTTCTTCTTGCACCAGCTCAAATAATTCTTGATAACGCGGTTCCACAACCTCGGCAAGGGTATGCCGCGACATTGAACGCGCAGGCCGCCCACCCACACTGGGAACCTCAATACTTTCTTCTTTACCAACCATACTGCGCAAGGCGCAAGCGTATTGCACTTTGATTTCTTCTGCATGGCTGAGCGGTGTCCGAAAAATCTTGGCGATATCGCTAGTCACTTGGTTACCGGCTACCGGAATAACCGCAGTATGGCGTAAAGCACCATTAGTAAAAATAGAAATATCAATGGTGCCGCCGCCTATATCCACCACGCAAACACCTAATTCTTTTTCGTCGTCGGTTAACACCGCATAACTGGATGCCAAGGAAGAAAAAATTAACTGATCTACCTGCAAACCACAGCGCTCAACACACTTTTCAATATTTTTTGCCATGTCATTGGCACAAGTAATAATATGCGCTCGGGCTTCCATGCGAACACCAGACATGCCAACAGGGCTTTTTATGCCTTCTTGCATATCAACAGAAAACTCTTGCGGTAACACATGCAACATGCGGCGCTCTGCCGAAATAGGTACCGATTTAGCCGCATGAATCACATTCGCCACATCCTCGTTGGTGACTTCTGTATCATTAATAGGCACCATACCGCTTTCATTTTGACAACGAATATGTTTGCCTGTGATCCCTAAATACACTGAAGAAACTTGGCAATCAGCCATCAATTCGGCTTCATTTATTGCACGCTGCACCGTTTGCACGACCAGATTAAGATCGTTCACACCGCCTTTATCCATGCCACGGGAAGCATGACTACCTACACCCACTATACTGAGCTGGTTATCCGCAGTGATCTCTCCTACCACGGCTTTTATCTGAGCAGTCCCGATATCCAGGCCAACGATCAAATCTCGTTCTAACGACTTAGTCATGTTTTTCTCTTTGTGTCTGTTGCTGCATATCGCACGGCAATACCCGTGTCATAACGTAAATCTACTTCAGCCATCCCGGCTGCATTATGTTGTTGCATGGTCGGATACACATCAACAAAACGTTGTAATCGTTTTAAGGTATCGTCACGACCTACTTGTAACAGCAAACCATCTGCTAACTCTAAACGCCATGCGAAGCGTTCAGTCAACCACACTTTGCGTACCGTAAAATCATGTAACTGCAACAACTGCTGCATATTACTAAACATCTTCAGCGCATCCTGCTCGGCACCTTGCGGCCCATAAAGTAAGGGTAAGGTATCGGCAACCTCCGCAATGGGTGCGGTAAACACTTCCCCTTTTTTATTGAGCAAATGCTCGGCATTCCAAATTGCCACCGGCTGTTGCTCTGTCACAACCACAACTAAAGTTCCGGGCCACTGTTTGCGCACCGCTACCTGATACACCCAATGTTGCTGATGCAAAAATTGCTGTACATCATCCACATTAACCGTAAAAAAATTCCCAACATATTCCTGCTGTAAACGATGCTGTAATGCGGGTGCATCTAAATGCTGGAAATTACCATATAACTTCACTTGAGAAATGGGTGCGTTTTGCTGATCTTGCACCCAATTCACTAATGTCCAACTTAAATACCCCAAAAACACCAACGAAAAGCCGAAAAACACCAGCCCACTGATAAAAGCAGCGCGACTTTGCGTTGGCTGAACAGCAGGCTCGGCAGTCATTTTAGCCCCGTGCGGGTCCGGCTTGACGTAAAATCGCCAGCACTAACTGTTGAAAGCTGTATCCCGCGGCTTTGGCCGCCATCGGTACTAATGACTTTTCTGTCATACCCGGCACGGTGTTAACTTCCAGTAAAAAATGCTGACCTTGCTCGTCAAGCATTAAATCCACCCGACCCCAACCACTGGCACCTACCGCTTTAAATGCAGCTAAGGCGGTAGCTTGCATGGCTTGAGTTAACTCTGCCGTTAAGGGCGCCGGGCAAAGGTACTCGGTACTATTGGCTTGATATTTTGCTTCATAATCGTAAAAGGCGCGTGGTGTGCGCATTTCGACAATAGGCAATACCTCGCCATTCAACACTGCAATAGTGAATTCGCGGCCATTGATCCAGCGCTCCAGCAAAACCTCTTCATCATATTGGTGGGCTACAGCAATGGCACTGGCCAGTTCATCCGCCGTGGCAGCCGCACTCATACCAATACTTGAACCCTCATTTGCCGGCTTCACCATCACCTTACCACCAAGTTGCGCTAACATTGTGGCATATTGCGTATCTTCTGGACGCGCGACTAAAAATGGTGCTGTTGGTAGACCTTGCGCTTGAAATAACCATTTACAACGAATTTTATCCATCGCAAGTGCGGAGCCTAATACCCCACTGCCTGTATACGGCAATCCTAATAGCTGTAATGCGCCTTGCATTGTACCATCTTCACCACCACGGCCATGTAACACAATGAATGCACGATCGGCCTGTAAACTGCTTAACGCGTGTTCCTTCGGATCAAAGGCGAATGCATCGACGCCGGCCTCTTGCAAGGCATTTAATACCGCCTTACCAGATCGAAGCGACACGTCACGCTCTGCTGAATGCCCACCTAAAAGCACGGCCACTTTGCCAAACTGACTCATTACGCGACTCCTTTAGTGGCTTTTAATTGTTCAATATTAAGATTCATGGCAGCCAGCTGCTTCACTAAACTACCGATATTGCCGGCACCTTGAGTTAACACCACATCACCATCTTGCATCACCTCAGCCAGGCTGGCAGCGAGGTCGCTTGGTTGGGCTACATAAATGGGTTCAAGCTGACCACGCGCTCGAATAGAGCGCGCCAAACTCCGGCTATCCGCACCGGCTATTGGCGATTCGCCGGCAGCATAAACCTCTAACAGCAATAACGCATCAACCTCTGATAATACTTTGGCAAAATCTTCATACAGATCACGTGTGCGGGTATAACGATGAGGTTGATAACACATCACTAAGCGACGCGTCGGCCACGCATTACGAACCGCCGCTACTGTTGCGGCAACTTCTGTTGGATGATGACCATAATCATCTAACAGTAAAACCTTACCCCGTCCCGTTTCAAATTCACCGTATTGTTGAAACCGCCGACCAATTCCTTCAAACTTACTTAAAGCGGCTAAAATTGCCTGTTCAGCAATACCTTCGTCTTGGGCCAGCGCAAAGGCGGCTGTCGCATTTAGGGCATTGTGTTTACCAGGTAAATTCAAACTAATTTCGCGCTGGTTACCTTGAGGATCGGTAATCACAAACTGAGTACGGGTCCCTTGTTGGCTAAAATCGCTAATGACATAATCCGCATCAGCACTAAACCCATAGGTTAATACCGTACGACCAATTCGCGGTATTAACTCGCGCAACACGGGATCATCCAAACACACCACAGCAATACCATAAAATGGCAAATTATGTAGAAACTCAATATAGGTCGCTTTTAACTTCTCAAAGTCACCTTGGTAGGTATCCATATGATCAGCTTCAATATTGGTTATCACTGTTGCCATAGGCTGTAGATGCAGAAACGAGGCATCACTTTCATCCGCTTCCGCAATCAGGTAACGCCCAGCACCCAAGCGAGCATTAGAGCCCGCCGAATTTAACAAGCCACCAATCACAAACGTTGGGTCCACGCCTGCTTCCGCAAATATCGAGGCCATTAAACTGGTTGTTGTGGTTTTGCCGTGGGTACCCGCAATCGCGATACCATGACGAAAACGCATCAGCTCTCCCAGCATTTCAGCACGGCGAACTACAGGTACGCGGGCTTCTCGGGCGGCCATCACTTCCGCGTTGTCCGCTTTAATCGCACTGGATACCACAACAACACTGGCACCGTGGATGTTTGTTGCATGGTGCCCAAAAAATAACTCTGCGCCTAAACCACGTAATCTATCTGTGACAGCACCTGGTGCAATATCAGAACCCGATACGCTATACCCTTCATTAAGAAGTACTTCCGCAATACCGCCCATGCCAGCACCGCCGATGCCTACAAAATGAATGCGATCGACTCGGCGCATCGCCAGTTTTTTCTGTTGTGGTGTCGTAATCATACTGCTTGTCCTGTTACTTGCCGACATAAGGCAACAATTTCAGCGGTGGCCTGTTCGCGCGAAAGCTTGCGCGCTTGCGTGGCACGCGCTTGTAAAAGTGATCTATTAGCTAAGCAAGGTGCCAAAATGGGCACTATGCCAGAAGCCTGTAATTGCGTTTGCGGTAATAACCAGGCGGCATCCTGCTCAGTTAAACTTTTGGCATTAGCCGTTTGATGATCATCTATCGCTGATGGCAGCGGCACAAATATCGCAGCTACGCCTACAGCAGCAACCTCACTTACCGTTAGCGCACCGGCACGACACACCACAACATCTGCCCAGCGGTAAGCCGCAGCCATATCGTGAATAAAGGCGGAAACGTCTACGTTTACCCCTTGTGCCATTAATTTTGCATAAGACGCTTGCACGGCTGCATGCATCGCTTCACCTGTTTGATGACGCACAGCAATCGCCCCTTGCGCAGCTAAAGTAGCAAACTGTGCAGGCAAGTGCTCGTTTAACGCTTTTGCCCCTAAACTGCCGCCAATCACTAGAATCCGTAATTCAGTATGCTCAGGGCGATTATCACGGCAGGCTAATATTTCTTGGCGCACCGGATTACCCACAACATGCTGTTTTGATGAGCCTGCGAACGCTTGCGGAAATGCCACCAAAACCTTTTTAGCTAGCCTAGCCAGCAATTTATTGGTACTTCCCGCTACAGCATTTTGTTCGTGAATGAGTAAAGGAACTTGCGCCAACCATGCAGCAAGACCTCCTGGGCCACTCGCATAACCGCCAAACCCCAGCACACACTGCGGTTGTAATTGTTTAATAAGCGCGCGAGCCTGTCGAACTGAACGCCACAACATCGCTGGCGCAGCCACTAAGCTGCGAAATCCTTTGCCACGTAAACCCGCAACCTTGATGGGGTAAAAATCCCAACCAAAGGTAGGCACTAGCTGTGCCTCCATGCGATCGGCGGTACCAAGCCAGGCAATGTCCCAGCCTTGTTCACTTAACGCTTTGGCCACCGCTTGCGCTGGAAAAATATGCCCACCGGTGCCACCAGCCATAATTAACACGCGGGGTTTATTCATGCTTCACCCCACTTAACGCTTGCTTGCCCTGAACACGCACTTCAAAGTCGATACGCAATAAAAGTGCGGCGGCCATCAACATAATAATTAAGCTACTGCCACCGTAGCTTACAAAGGGTAGCGTCATCCCTTTGGTTGGTAACATACCACTGGCCATGCCCGCGTTTACTGCAGTTTGAAAACCAATCCAAATGGCTAAAGCGTAGGCTAAGAAGCCATGAAAACTCATGCCTTTTTGTAAAGCACGGTTTCCCATCATCAACGCCCTAAACACCAAAATAAACAGTAAACAAAGCAGCACAGCAATACCCAAAAAGCCGGCCTCTTCGCCAATTACCGCAATTATAAAATCGGTATGCGCTTCGGGTAAGTACTCTAACTTTTGAATACTGTTGCCGAGTCCCTGCCCAAACCAGCCGCCACGACCAAAAGCCATTAACGATTGTGTCAATTGATAACCACTGCCAAACGGATCCGCCCAAGGATCTAAAAATGCCGTTACCCTACGCCAGCGATACTCGCTGTAGAAAATGAGCACGCCAACGGCCGCTAGCCCTGTCAACATCAAACCGATAAACTGCCAAAGTTTGGCACCCGCAAGGAACAACAACACCACTGCAGTGGCAAACATCACGATAACGGTACCCAAATCTGGTTGCATCAGCAGTAACACGGCAAACACGAACAGCATTATTAAGGGTTTAATAAAGCCCATCAGGTTTTCCAGCACTTGCTCATGACGCCGCACTAAATAGCTGGCTAAATAGACAAAAAAGTATAATTTCGCGGGTTCAGCGGCTTGAATATTGATAGGCCCGAGCGCCAACCAACGCGTTGAACCATTCACATTGCGACCAAAAATCAACACTAAAATCAAAAGTAACAGCGCTGAAAACAGCAGGTGCATATTATAGTTATGCCAAAAACTGACGGGTAAGCGCATTACCACTAACGCCATGCTAAATCCAATCCCCAAATACACCAGATGGCGGATAGTAAAATGCAGCGGATTATCATAGAGCCGCTCGGCAACGGGAATGGACGCACTGGTCACCATCACAAAACCGATGGCTAAGACCAACATTAATACCGTGAGAAATACGCTGTCGTAATGCCCTTGATCTTTGCTTTGCCACCACGCATCAAAACGCGGTAAGGGATTAAAACGGCCGCCTAGCATGATCGCTTTCATACTTTAAGCTCCCGCACGGCTTTAGCAAATTGCTCACCGCGATCAGCATAACTTTTAAACATGTCTAAACTGGCACACGCCGGCGATAATAAAACCATATCGCCAGGCTGAGCTAACTCAGCGGCCACTTTTACTGCCTGCTGAAGCGTTTTTACTTCTTTCGCGCCCGACATCAACGCAGCAATTGCTGGCCCATCTTGCCCTAACGTAATAAGGTGGTGCACATCACGGCGCAGCACTGGCTGCAATTCCGTTACATCAGCACCTTTGGCATCACCACCCGCAATTAAAATGATTTTTCCAGTTACGCTACCACGTAAACCAGCTAGGGCAGCTAAGGTGGCACCAATGTTCGTTGCCTTAGAATCGTTTACCCAGCGAACATTATTGTGTTGCAACACCAGCTCGCAACGATGAGCAAGCCCCTTAAATATGCGTAAAGTCTCGGCAATAGCGGTTTTAGATGCGCCTGCCGCCAACGCCATTGCCGCAGCAGCTAAGGCGTTAAAATGATTGTGTTCACCAAATAAACTCATTTCACTCAGTGGCAGCAGCGGTTCACCGTCGACTTTCAGCCAAGGCTGATCCTGCTGCAGCACGACGCCATACTCACTGGCAGCATGGCCTTGATGCGGTTGCAAGCTCAGCGCTACTGTTTTGCAAGTCTCGCCAGATAGGTTGTCGGGTGTAGGCTGTGTTAATGTGTCATCCGCATTGAAAATTGCACATTGAGCATGTCGAAAAATGCGACGTTTGGCTGCGGCATACTCTGACATATCGGTGTACCGATCGAGGTGATCTGCACTCACATTTAAATTGGCACTGGCTAATGTGCGTAAGCTTTCAGTTGTATCTAATTGAAAACTAGACAGCTCCAACACAAATACTGCCGCCTCTGATTGCGCAATCGCATCCAGTACGGGCAAACCAATATTTCCTGCTGCCAAAGCAGCAATACCACTTTGGCGTAGCATTGCCTCGGTTAACATTGTTACCGTAGATTTGCCATTCGAACCGGTCACTGCCACAACCGGTTTGGTATTTACTCGCGCAAATAATTCAACATCGCCAATAATCTCGGCACCTTGTAGCTTGGCAAAGCGCAACGCAGGATGCTTAATAGATAAACCAGGGCTAACAATAATCAAATCCATTTGCGCTAAGCGATTGGCGTCTAATTCACCTAAATAAATACCATCAACCTTTTCCGGTGCAATCTGCTCCAATCCGGCCGGTTGTTTGCGGGTATCCATCAGCACAGGCTTAACCCCTTTTGACAACAAAAAGCGTACTGTAGCCAGACCAGACAGGCCCAACCCAACAACAGCGATACGCTTAGCGGTCAATACTGCGTGCATGATGTTATCTCAGTTTAAGGGTGGCTAAACCCACCAGTACAAAAATAATGGACAAAATCCAGAATCGCACAATCACGCGCGGCTCTGGCCAACCTTTTAATTCATAATGATGGTGAATGGGTGCCATTCGAAAAATACGTTGTTTACGCAGCTTGTAAGACCCTACCTGTAAAATGACCGATAAGGTTTCCATCACAAAGATACCGCCCATAATAAATAATACGATCTCTTGGCGAACCAAAATGGCGATAACGCCTAACACCGCGCCTAACGCTAATGAGCCGACATCGCCCATAAAGACTAATGCCGGGTAGGTGTTAAACCACAAGAAACCTAAGCCTGCCCCAATTAACGCAGCACAAAACACCACTAACTCGCCCGAATAGGGTAAAAAAGGAATGTTAAGATAATTTGCAAAGTTAACATTGCCGCTGGCATACGCAATAATGGCAAACGCTGCCGCAACCATAATGGTGGGAACGATGGCTAATCCATCCAAGCCATCGGTTAAGTTTACTGCGTTACTGGTACCCACAATCACAAAATAACTTAATGCAATAAACAATAAGCCGAGTTGTGGCATAACATCTTTTACAAACGGTATGAGTAAAGCGGTTTCTGCTGGGCGCTCAGCAGTCGCGTAAAGGAAAAACGCCGTTAAAATGGCAAACACTGATTGCCAAAAATACTTCCAGCGTGCAATTAAACCCCGTGGATCTTTTCGAATGACTTTACGGTAATCGTCAACAAAGCCAATAGCACCAAAACTGACTAAAACAAATAACACAACCCAAATGTATTTATTGCTCAGATTTGCCCACAACAACGTTGATACCACTACCGACGACAATATCAACAAGCCACCCATAGTTGGCGTGCCTTTTTTAGAGAAATGGCTCTCAGGGCCATCATTCCGCACAACTTGACCAATTTGCATGCGCTGCAGCGCCGCAATTAATTTAGGACCGAAATACAAGCTTAACAATAACGATGTTAATACGCCCAATATGGCTCTAAACGTTAAATAACTAAACACGTTAAAGGCACTAATATATTGGGTTAAGTATTCCGCTAACCACACTAACATGAGCTTGTCTCCTGCTGACAACGTTCTAGCAAGTCTTGTACAACTAATTCCATTTTCGCACTGCGCGAACCTTTTACCAGGAGAGTGACGTCTTGCTGAGCTAAGATTATTGGCATTAACTGGGTGATAAGCGCTTGCCGTTGACTAAAATGTGCACTCGATATTTTGCTGGTCTGATCGGCAAAGACATCACTGGCGTGCTGTGATAACACGCCAACGGTGAACAATAGATTAATACCGGCATTTTTTGCGTAATTACCGATTTCTTCGTGATATAAACGCGCATCTGCGCCTAACTCACCCATATCGCCCAACAGTAATGCTCGAAACCCCGCATAGCTTGCTAATAAATCAATCGCGGCTTTAACTGATTCCACATTAGCATTGTAGGTATCATCAATAACTTTAAGATGGGGACTTACCTGCAATACATTCGTGCGGCCTTTAACCGCTGACATTGTTGCTAATCCCTGTTGCACTTGAACTAAACTGATCCCTAATGCCAAGGCAGCACTGGCTGCAGCTAATGCATTGGCTACATTGTGACGACCCGGTACGGTCAGGGAGATAGGCTGTTCACCTGCAGGGCTATGCAATACAAACTGAGCACACCCCTGTGCATTTAACTGAATCGCGCTAGCATAACAATCAGCCTGGGGATTACTTAAACTGAATGTCATCAGCGGCTGAGAGTGCACTAATGCTAACCAGTATTCACTGTATTCGCTATCAAGCGATACCACCGCCATACTTGCGGCATTCAATCCCTGGTAAATTTCTGCTTTAGCCCGCGCCACGCCCGCCACATCGCCAAAGCCCGCCAAATGAGACGCGGCAGCATTGGTGATCAGCGCGACATCAGGTTTAACTAATTCCGTGGTGTAAGCAATTTCACCATGATGATTAGCGCCTAATTCAATCACCGCATAACGATGTTGCTCCGTTAGTCGGAGTAAGGTTAATGGCACCCCGATATCATTATTAAAGTTCCCGGCGGTGGCTAATACGGCAGTAGAAGTTGCTGTATTAGGCGTGTTATGCGGTAAGGACGAAAGGCCGTTTTCCGCTCGCGTTGCAACAGACAGTATGGCATATATCATTTCTTTTACTGTCGTTTTACCCGCACTTCCCGTAATAGCAACGGTTTTGGGCGCTAACTTATGCTTTAATGCAGCCGCTAATTGCCCCAATGCAATACGCGTATCCGGGACTAGAATATAGGGAAGCTCCAACCCGGAAGGCGGTGTTTCACTGCAGATAAATGCAATCGCCCCTTTGTTGGCCACGTCAGCTAAAAACTGGTGCGCATCAAAATGTGCGCCTTTCAGTGCAATAAATAACGCCGCACCGTCTAAGGTACGACTATCGGTACTCACAGTATCAATAGCGACATCTTCGCCATACCATGGCGCCTTGAGCAAGGTGGCAATGTCAGATAAGCGCAGCCGAATCATGATTCCATCTCCGCCACGAGCTGCTGAACATACGCGCGTTCATCATAAACATGTGCGGTAGTACCGATAATTTGCTCAGTCTCATGCCCTTTACCGGCCACTAAAATAATATCGCCACTTTGCGCTTCAACCAGTGCTAATTTAATGGCTAAACGGCGATCGGGCTCTAGCGTGTAATTACCCTGTGGATGCATGCCGGCAGCAATATCTTGCAAGATACTTAAAGGATCTTCAGTACGGGGATTGTCTGAGGTTAAAATAACATGATCAGCTAATTGCTCAGCGATCTGCCCCATTAGCGGTCGCTTACCCTTATCGCGATCCCCGCCACAACCAAAAACGCAACGTAAATGATTGGCACAATGTGCGCGTAACGCTATCAAGGTTTGTTTTAACGCATCTGGCGTATGCGCATAATCAACGACAACGGTCACACCGGTTTTTAACGTATATTGCTCCATACGCCCAGCAACCGGTTTTAATGACGCTGCTGCTTGAATTAATAAAGATAAGGGTTGCCCTAACGCGTGTAAGCAGCTAATTGCCGCCAGCGCATTTTGCACATTAAACTCGCCTAAGAGTCCTAACTGCAAAGCAAAACTTTGCCCATCGTAACTGACCTGGCAGTGCGTAGTTGTCTGATTTGGCGCACTATCTTGGTAACTCAGTGCATGCGTGAACTGCGTGCAATCTTCTGTTAAGCCATAGGGGTATACGGGTACTTGGCAACTTTTAGCATAAGCACACCCCGTATCATCAGACACATTAATGATCGCTAGCGTACTTTGCTCTGGAACAAAAAGCTGCGCTTTTGCATCCGCATACGCTTGCATGCTGCCATGATAATCTAAATGATCGCGGCTTAAATTGGTAAAAACGGCCGCAGCAAAATGCAATCCAGCCACGCGTTGCTGTACCAGCGCATGCGAAGACACTTCCATCGCGACTAATCGAACGCCGCTGGCCACAAACTCAGCAAATATGCGTTGTAAGTCAATAAAATGAGGGGTGGTATTATTCAATGGCGTTAAATGCTGCCATGCGCCATAGCCTAGCGTACCCACAACTGCACTTTTTACGCCTAATTGTTCCGCTAACTGGGCAATAAAACTGGTGACAGACGACTTACCATTGGTGCCTGTCACACCAACTAATAAAAGATGCTGTTGTGGCTTACCATAAAAACTGGCAGCTAAATCTGGTAACAATTCGGATAAACGCGGCAATACCAACACCCGTTTATCAGCAAACGCTCCTTTACTGGTCAGCACTAAGGCCGCGCCATTTTCTAGTGCTTGTTGGATATATAAGTTGCCATCTGTTTTACTGCCGGGCAACGCTATAAACACATCCCCCTGACTCACGAGTCGGCTATCAATACGTAAATGATTAAGTAACACACTGGGCACATCGCCCACGATCTGTCCCAACCAATGTAAACTATTAACCAGCATTCTGACCTCCCTTTACAGCCGTAATACGTGGTAGGGTTTGCGCATCGGGGGGTAAATTCAACAACTGCATCGCCGCCCCCATTATATTGGCAAACACCGGTGCAGCAATTTCACCACCGTGGTAAAAATCCCCTGCTGGTTCATTAATCACAACAACACAGGCTAAACGTGGATTACTAATGGGGCCTACCCCCGCAAAAGAAGCAATATAATCATCCCCATAGCCACCTGCTACCGCTTTACGTGCCGTACCTGTTTTACCACCAACACGGTAACCGGGAATTTGCGCCCGTGTTGCTGTGCCACCCGGTGCGATACTGGCTTCCATCATTTCTAGCATGGCGAGCGCATATTCTTCTTTTAGCGCACGTTCACCCGGTTCTGGTTCACGGGTTTTCAAAATCGTTAGCGGGCGATTAATGCCCCCGTTAGCGATGGTGGCATAAGCTCGCGCTAATTGGACTGCCGTTACCGATAAGCCATAGCCATAAGAGTAAGTTGCTCGCTCAAAATCCGACCAACGCTGACGAAAACTGAACATACCGGTGCTTTCGCCGATGATGTCGGTACCGGATTCCTGTCCTAACCCCATATTATGATAAGTACCAATAACATGCTGATGTGGCACCTCTAACACTAACCGCGCCACACCCATATTGCTCGACTTTTGAATAATGCCCGATAAGCTTAAGCTACCGTAGTTATTGGGATCCCGTACCCAACTTCCCCCTATCCGCATAAAACCGGGGCTTACGTTTACCACTGTATCCAAATTAGCCGTGCCAAATTCTAAAGCACTGAGTACCGCGAGGGGTTTCATGGTCGACCCAGGCTCAAATGTATCGGTAATAGCGCGGTTACGAAAACGGTGTACCGGCGTATTACGCCGATTGTTGGGATTAAACGACGGGCTATTCACCATCGCTAAAATTTCGCCGGTATAGACATCGATAACCACTGCGGAACCCGATGCGGCGCCATTAGACAACACGGCTTTTTTCAGTTCACGATACGCAACGGCTTGAATACGCTGATCAATACTTAATTCTATATTGGCAGGCTCTTGTGATTGCTCACGCTCTAGCACTTCAATTTCACGGCCTTTAGCGTCTTTACGAAACACTTTGCGTCCGGCTGTACCGGTTAACAAATCATCAAAGCGTTTTTCTAAACCTTCCACCCCAACATCATCAACATTAGTAAAGCCGATTAACTGCGCAGCGACTTCACCTGCAGGATAATAACGCCGCGATTCCTGCCGAAAGTGAATACCTGGAACTTTAAGCTTACGCACATAATCGACTACAGCAGGATTAACTTGACGCTGCAAATAGACAAAACGACGTTGTGGATTATCGCCAATACGACCAGACAGCTGCTGCGGTGACAACTGAAGAATTTCAGCCAAGGCATGCCAACGACGCTCATCAGCACTGGCATTGCGCTCAATCACTTCTTTAGGATCAGCCCAAATGGCTTCTACCGGCACACTTACGGCCAGTGCTTCGCCATGGCGATCTAAAATCATGCCTCGCATCACTTTGTCTGACTCGACTCGTAAGGTACGCAAGTCGCCTTGGGTCACTAACATATCGGGCTCTACGACTTGCAACCAAGCCGCACGCGCCACTAACGCTACAAATACCGCGCTAATACTGATCATGACAAAAGCAAAACGCCAGCCAAGTACGGCTGGGTGCTTATTGGTTTTTGCTTGCGCCTTCGCGGCAGGGCGTTTCATGGTAACTGCACCATTACATCCAACTTGCCGGTAGGCCGCTGCATGTTTAATTGGCGTCGTGCGATTTCTTCAACCCGACTGTGTTCTGCCAGAGCGCGCTGTTCTAATAATAAATTGCGCCATTCCGTATCAAGTTGATCTCGCTGTTGGTAGTTTACTTCTTGCTGAATCGTTAACTGACGATTTAAGTGTGACATTTGCACCACGGCCAAGGCTGAAAAAATACAGGCTAACAACAGCACAATAACCAGCTTGCGCTGGCGTAGCTCTTGCCCAATAATTTTAATCAGCTGCATTTGTTTCATGTTGCTTGCCTCTGAGCAATACGCAATACGGCGCTACGGGCACGCGGATTTGCCGCTAACTCCGTATCAGATGGCATGATGGCTTTGCCAATCAATTGCAAAGGAATCGCTTTGTAAAGCTGCGCATCCGTTAATGGCATGCCCCTTGGTACCGGCTCTGCTTTAGAATGGCGCCGCATAAACTGTTTTACTAAACGATCTTCTAAAGAATGAAAACTAATAACACACAAGCGCCCACCCGGTTTTAACGCGGCCATGGCACCTTGCAGCGCAAGATTAACTTGCTCTAATTCGCTATTAACATAGATCCGAATCGCTTGAAAACTCCGTGTCGCAGGATGTTTTTTCTCTTTAGCGCTTTTAGGCACGACCTGACTAATTAATGTTGCCAGTTCAGCGGTTCGAGTGAGTGGCTGTTCCACACGATGCGCAACTATGGCATTGGCAATGCGCCAAGCAAATTTTTCTTCACCATACTCGCGCAGCACAAAGGTAATATCTTCAACATCCGCAGTGGCTAACCAAGCCGCCGCCGATAAACCGCTGGTCGGATCCATCCGCATATCTAAAGGACCGTCACGCATAAAACTAAAGCCGCGTTCTGCATCATCTAATTGCGGCGAAGATACTCCAAGATCTAATAATATACCGTCGATTTTACCGAAAATAGCTTGATCTTCAGCAATTTTAGCCAGGGCGGCAAAGGGGCTGTGGGTGATATGAAAGCGCGCATCGGCCAGCAGTGGGGCTGCCGCAGCAATGGCGGAGGGATCGCGATCAATCGCGTACAATCGGCCTGTGGAGCCAAGTTGTTGTAAAATTTCTCGGCTATGACCGCCACGGCCGAAAGTGCCATCAACATAGATGCCATCTGCCTTGATTGCCAAGCCCGCTAACGTTTCAGCTAGCAGTACCGAGATATGTGAACTGGTTGTCATTTTACAGTACAAAATCCTGTAAGCGTTCTGATAATTCCACCGTACCGGCTTGCGCTTGCTCCAGCTCTATATCAGCGGAGAGACGCGCCTGCCAAGCGGCTTCATCCCAGATCTCAAATTTATTTAATTGACCCACCAATCGGACGTTTTTCGTTAGACCTGCATGCTGGCGTAACGATGCCGGTAATAAAATACGGCTGCTTTTATCCATCTCACAATCGGTGGCATTACCCAGTAACACACGCTGCAAGCGGCGCTCCTGAGGGTTTAAGCTAGACAGAGACTTTAACTTTTCTTCTATTTCTTCCCACTCTGCCAGCGGAAACAGTAATAAACAGGGATCATGCAAATCGATAGTGCAAATCATTTGTCCCTGACATTCAGACAAAAGGCGTTCACGGTAACGCGCTGGCAGCGCTAACCGGCCTTTTTCATCTAATGTCAGCGTAAATGATCCACGAAACATCGCTAATTTGCCTATATCAAGTGTTTGTCTTGCGTTGGTGAAACATCAGAGACGCAAAAAAGGTGTCGGTGTTACCACTATCACCACTACTTCGCCAAAATGATCCACAATTACCCACTTATCCCCACAACTAGACAGTTTAGGGTGCCACTTCTACTACTGTCAAGGTAAAAACAAGGGCAAAGATCGAATAAGATCCTTATAAAATACGCGTTCTAGCGAAGTGGATGATTTTGGTAGCAAATTCGTTTTTGCTTGTGTAAGCAAACCCAGCCGACTATCGTACTTGCTATCTTGGAATAAATTATTCAATATTGATCGACGCTTCGCATATACAGGGTCAACGCAATGCTCAGTCTGTTGAAAATTAAAGGAATGTTAGATCAACTGTCGGCAAGTGAGCGGAAACTGGCTGATTTTATTTTAGATAATTCACATTTACTGCGGGATTACTCGTCACAACAGCTAGCCGATGCCGTCGGGATAAGCCAATCGAGTGTGGTAAAGTTTTGTCAAAAGTTAGGGTATAAAGGCTACCCTGATTTAAAACTGGCGATCACCGAAGCACTAGTTACCGCCACGACCTTGCAGCGAGAGCAACCCGATTCATCACGCGAAGAAGGTAGCATGGCGCAACTCACCGAGCTACTGCAACAAACTATGGTACAAAATTTACGTAATCTAATGAACGTAAATTCTGAAAGCACCTTAAAACACGCCGCACAGTTATTAGATCAAGCCGATAAAATACTCGTGGCGGGAAGCGGCCACTCAGCTATTGTCGCGCTGGATATGCAATGCCGCTTGTTGGAGCTTGGTAAACTTGCGCTGCATCACACCGATCCTGCCCTGTGTTTGCAATTAAGCCGCACGTTAGGTAAACACAGTGTGGTGATGCTTATTTCAGACTGTGGTCAGAATGCCGATATGTTGCGGTTGGAACAGTTTGCGAAAGAACGTCAGTTATACGTTATTTCGTTAACGCAATTTCAAAGTAATGCCCAAAGCGCTGCGGCTGATATCAGGTTATTCACATTGGGGAGCGACGCCAATACCCCGTTTCAACACGTGATGATCCAACAAGCACAACAGCATCTTTGTCATCTATTGTATTTATACTTAAGCCAACGCACGGCCAACCAGCAGCATCTTTGTGAGCTCGCCCCTCTGCTGGCGCGGTTAGAAAAAAACTAAGGCAACATTTGCAAACCAGCGATATGGGTGATCCCCAACCCCGGCGCATCACCAATGGTGATATCAGCTTCATTAAAGGTCACGCTACTGCTAACCGGATTAAACGCACATAAAGAAGGACCATCTAAATCAATCTTTGTGATCACATCCGCTTTAGCTACTGCTACATGCACCGCCGCCGCAACACTGATACTCGATTCTAACATGCAGCCTATCATGCATTGCATATCATAAAACGAGCAGATATCTGCAATCTTAATTGCATTTGAGATGCCGCCCGTTTTCATCAATTTGATATTTATAATATCGGCAGCCCGCATCTTAATCAGTTCAATAACTTCGCGTGGCCCAAAACTACTTTCATCGGCCATAACGGGGGTATGCACACGCTCTGTAATATACTTAAGCCCCTCTAAATCATAATATTTAACGGGCTGTTCTACTAATTCTAGCCGCACACCGGCATCTTCTAATTTGTGTAAGGCATAGACTGCCTCTTTAGCCGTCCAGCCTTGATTGGCATCTAGCCGAATTAAGGCTTTACCCGCAACGGCATGATAAATGGCTTTAACACGCTCAATATCGACCCCAATATCTTTACCCACTTTCACTTTTAAAGTTTCGAAGCCACGGGCAACCGCATCTAACGAATCTGCAACCATCTTATCGATGTAATCGACACTGATCGTGATATCAGTTGTTAACTTGGGTACACCGCCGCCTAAAACCTTATACAAGGGCGCCCCATATTGCTGTGCAAAAAGATCATACACGGCCATCTCAACTGCCGCTTTTGCACTGTAGTTCTTCATAATACAATTTTGGATCACGCGGATGATATGGTTCAAATCGCTGATATCTTGCCCCAGTAATTTGGGCTTAATAACTGTGCGAATAGCTTCTATGATCGAGCCGTGAATATCGCCAGTGATCACTGCCGTCGCCGGCGCTTCACCGTAACCTTGATGGCCAGTGTCGGTTTCAACGATCACAATCACATCTTCAATTTCATTCACGGTGCGTAACGCGGTTTTAAAAGGTGTTTTAAGTGGCACCTTGAGCATCCCTAAGCGGATATCGGTAATTTTCATCATAACCTCAGTTAACGCAACGATTTAATAGCATAAAGCCGATCGAGATAGCTCTGCTCTGGCGTGAGATGCAAGGGCGTTAAAGGCGTCACCGCCACACTATTTAGCACACCACGATAAAACGCACCTTGTTGAGTAAAATACGCTAAATCAAAAACAGCGTGAATAACAAAAGGCTCACCGTGACTTTCCCCTAAATACAACATCACATGGCCAGGCCGATAAATAAAATCGCCGGGCTGTGCGTGGCGAAGCACTGCTAATTTTTCAGCATGGGGGGTTTGTTCCGCAAACCGGGTATTCTGGCCAAAAGCGCCATACCCCTGTTGCCCAGAGTTACGAGGCATCAATAGGCCAAAAGTACGAAACACATCAACTAAAAAACCGGTGCAATCAACACTGTTATAATCGTATCCCCAGCCATAACGCTGTCCCAAATATTTAAATGCCTGGCGCAACACGTGTTCCGTTGTATAGGGCAAGTAACCTTGATGTACATCTTGATTACGGGCAATTAACGCTGGGATAAACTGTAATAGACCATTGGCATCACGCGTCGGTAATTCCACTATAAAACTGCTATGCGGATTTTGGCCATGAATATTGTGCCCAACCTGTGCTGGGTGTAACTGGGGTAAACGGACGCCCATATCCAGTTGTAGCTCAGAAATTGCTGGCAATTGCGGCACATAATTCGTGATGGCTTTCGCGCCTGTGATCACCAAAAACGGCTCACGCTTAGCATAGTTTAACACTTGCTCACGCGTGCCCAGCGCAAGTGCCTCAGCCTTCACCCACCCTGTGTAATGGTAATTTTGCACAAAAAACCATTGTGCGTCGGTGCTTTGATGCAATACCGCAACGGGCTCACCTACAAAAACGGCCGTTTCTTGCAAACGATTTAAATCTAAGGCCATAGCATCGTTAAACACCCGTAACTCAGTTGGCATCGCTACCATCAGGGCACGCTGAGTGACCAAGGCAAACCGTGTTGGATTTTGTGCCTGAATACCCGCGCTGTTTAGTTGCTGTTGTATAGAAGCCCATTGTGCCGCACTCACCGGAGTACTATCGGCTAAAAATCGCGGTGAGGTGGGGATGCCGCTCACCTGCTGAATACGTGCCGTTAATTCAGCTCGGCTAAGTTGCAAAGGTATTGCCGCTATTTCACGCATTTCTGGCTGTACTGCGAAGGTATCCTGATTGCGCAACGCAATCTGCTCTTGTGTCAGTAGTAAAGTCTTTGCCTGCGGCAAGCGTTGCAACCAATACTCCACCTGCAGATGCTCAACCGTTAATAACGGAATATCTGACTGCCAAGGTTCTGCATCAGCTTTAAACGCAACACAGCAATAGCATAGCCAGAAGATCAAAAATAGACTGGCTTTTTTATAGGTACGTACAGGCAAGGCTGTTAGCAAAACCGACTCCGCGGAATGAAATATTCCAAATATTCTTGTTTTTTAGCATAAATTATTTTCAAAACCAATAAAAGATTGCTATGTTAATTTTGTGCAGAAATTCAACACCCCTGCACGGCGCGCCTGAACTGGGCAGCGTAAGCAATAAATAATTATAAAGGGTGACATATCCAGGAGAGAACGCAATGAAGTTGAACAGGCTAATTCAGTCCATTGCCCTTGCCGGCTTGGGCTCAAGCGCAGTAATCGCACAAGAAACTGCGCTGCCGGACGCGGAGGGTGCCAACGTTGAACGCATCCGAGTTACCGGTACCAATATTAAAAGAACTAACATTGAAGGCTCTCTGCCACTGACCGTGTTCAGTAAAGCCCAAATCGACGCGCAGGGTATCACCTCAGCCGAACAATTGTTAATGCAACTAAACATTGCCGGTAACGCCTCCGACAACCTCGCCAGTAATGGCGGTATCGTGTCAGAAGAGCAACGAGGCAATAATGGGGTATCGGGAGCAAACTTACGCGGCCAAGGTGCCGATGCCACCTTGGTCCTGTTAAATGGACGACGTGTGGCCACGCATGGTCTAAAAGGCCGCGCCGTTGATTTAAATTCAATTCCATTTGCCGCGCTAGAGCGAGTAGAGGTATTACGCGATGGTGCATCCGCCATGTATGGAACGGATGCAATTGGCGGGGTAATCAACTTTATTACCAAAAAAGATTACACCGGTGGTGAAGTGTCAGCTTTTACCGATGTAACGGAAGCGGGCGGTGGTAATATTTATCGTACCAACTTACTGCTTGGTGCAGGCGATATTGATGCTGATGGCTGGAATATCTTTGGCACGCTGTCGTATAAACGCAATGCCACGTTAAATGGTACTGATCGTGCGTTTTCGAATACCTTTCAACCTGAACGTGGCTTATCCCCAGATACACGCGGCACGCCTTTTGCGACGGTATTTAATCGCCCAGCCAACCAAACTAACCTGATTGGCACCGGATTGCGCGATCCACGCGATGGTCAATCCATTATTGCTGTGAATATTTTGGATTTACCCGGTGCAGCAGGCTGCGCCAGTGGCGGCGATATGATGGGCCCTTATGATCAACGGCTTTGGAGTTCAGAATCATCACGTTATGCCTGTGCTTGGGATTACCCTGCAGCGGCACGTATTCAGCAGCCTCAAGAAAGTGTGGATTTGATCAGTCGTGCGTCGTTCAAACTTAACGAAAACCATACCGCCTATATAGAACTGGTCGCCTCAAAAGTTGATGTCAGCAAAGCCTTTGAACCCAACCAAATATCACCCGGTACTGTATTTGGCCCAAACACGTGGTACCCAAGTACTGGCGAGTCTTATGATCGTATTTATAATGCACTGGCCAGTTACTTTGGCGCCAGCCAATTAAATTATGGGCAACGCATCGCCTATCGCTGGCGGTGTATGGCATGTGGTGAAAGACAAATTGATACAGAAACTACCTCATACCGTTTAATGGCCGCATTTGAAGGCATCATCGGTGGTATTGATTGGGACTATACGGCAGGCCTGTCTCGCGCATCCAGCGAGTCAGATTCAATCTTGGGTAATGGCTATCATTATCAAGATGCACTTCAGCAAGTATTAGGCAGTGGCTTAATTAATCCCTTTTTATTGCCCGGACAAAGCCAATCTGCTGCAGGCATCGCCGCACTGAATGCCGCCTCTGCCAGCGGTGTCAAACTGTATGGCGGTGAGTCTATCATGACGCAGCTTGATGCCACCTTCAGTGGTGAAGTAGGGTTTGCCTTACCTGGTGGCGAAATTCAAGCCGCCATTGGCGCCGATTTACGCCGCGAAGAATTTAAATTTAATGGTGATGAGCGTGCTGAAATGCGGGCAATTTTCAATGCCCCGTTCGATAATGCCAACGTTTTAGACAAAGTAAGCCGCGATATTCAGGCAGTATTTGCTGAACTGTACTTCCCCATTTTAGACAGTTTAGATATTAGCTTGGCAGGTCGTTATGATAAATATGATGGCTTTGGCAGTACTACAAATCCTAAGCTGGGTTTTACTTGGCGACCTATTGAAGGATTTTTAGTACGCGGTGCCTACAGCACAGGGTTTAAAGTACCGTCGTTTAACCAACTCTTTAATGGCATCACTGAAACACAGTACACCGGCCTAGACTTAGCCGATCCGGCAACCTGTCCTAGTGGTATAGCCAGTGAAACCGTTGCCGGCTGTGCCTCTATTCGTCCGGTAGAGATCTTTGGTGGTAAAGAAGATCTTAAAGCCGAAGAGTCTGAACAAAAAAGTATCGGCTTTGTTGCTGCCCCCTTTGACAATTTTAATATCAGTGTCGATTGGTGGGAAATTGAACGTACAGATACCATTCGTTCGGCCCCACGTGAGGTGCTGATTGCTAACTATGATGTCTTCCAAGCGAATTGGCTGCGTGATAGTACTGGTCAAGTCGTCGCTATTGATCGGCGTTTTATTAACTCAGGTGGTACCTTAACCAGTGGGATTGAAGTGGATGCCAACCTAAGTGGTGACTTTGCCAACGGTAAATGGCGCTTAAATATGAATGGCAGCTATATCGATAGTTTTAAATCTAAAGGTTTAGAAACGCTTCCTTACAGTGAAAACTTGGTCGGTGAGTATGTGCGTTACTATAACTTGCCGATAAAGTGGAAACACACGTTAAACCTCAGCTATGTGAAAGGCGATTGGAGCCACACGTTCAGCCAAATGTATCGTGATGGCTACAAAGACGAGTTACCCGTCAGTGTGCGTAATGGCAGCTACACCCCAGCTAATTGGAATCCAGATGTAAGTAGTTATACAACCTACAATTACAGTATGAGCTACGCCGGAATAAAAGATGTGACCTTTACCTTTGGTATTAAAAATATCTTTGACGAAGATCCGCCATTTACTGCGCATCAAAACGATTTTGCGGCAGGCGCTGCGTGGGAACCACGTATTGCCGATCCACGGGGTCGCGCTTATACCTTATTGCTGGAATACAAATTTTTGTAATCACACGTAAGAGGCTATCACCCAATAAAAACCCCCGCATGTCGCGGGGGTTTTTATTGGGCGCATGCCCAAAAGAGTGGAGTTGGCCGATAAGCCGGGTTTTGTGCTCTGTTGCCAGAGTAGCAATCATTCCTCTAGGACTTAAGTCACCTTAAGCCTCAAGCAATCTACCCGCCCCCAACGCGGGCCGCGCCAAAGGGGGCCTATTTGATCTTGCTCCGGGTGGAGTTTACCGTGCCACGAACTGTTACCAGCCGCGCGGTGCGCTCTTACCGCACCCTTTCACCCTTACCTGATCCCGAACTTACGAACGGGCCATCGGCGGTTTGCTCTCTGTTGCACTAGTCGTAGGCTCGCGCCTCCCAGGCGTTACCTGGCACCCTGCCCTGTGGAGCCCGGACTTTCCTCCCCTTGCTTGCGCAAGCAGCGATTGCCTTGGCTAACTCCGCGAAGGATTATACGTGAGAAAAACGACGCTGGCTAACCTTAATCAGCTTTGCCAACTCAACGCTAATTGATAAAGCGCATTTTTCTTTTCATCATGAATTTGCGCCGTCAAGGCCGCAGCTTGTTTTAGCGGTAATTCTGCCAACAGGATTTTTAACGTGCGCTGCACCGCTTCGCCTATCACTTCATCGGCTTTGGCGGGCGCAGGGGCAATCATTAGCACCATTTCGCCCTGACAGCGCTGCGGGTCTTCGGTTAACCACGCGGTAATATCCGCAGCGGTGCCGCAGGCAAAATGCTCAAAGGTTTTGGTGAGCTCTTTTGCCAGCACCAACTGACGCTCGGCACCAAATACCGCGACCACATCTTGCAAAGTATCCAAGATTCGCCGCGCAGTATCATAGCAAATAATGGTGCCCGTATTGGCTGGCACCGCCGCCAGTTGCGTTTGCCGTTGACTGGATTTGGGGGCTAAAAAACCAATAAATTGGAATTTATCAGTCGGTAAGCCTGCGGCACATAAAGCGGTAATTAACGCACAAGGTCCAGGAACCGGCACTACCGGTACACCCGCCTCGCGGCATAACCGTACTAAACTGTATCCAGGATCACTAATCAGTGGCGTACCCGCATCTGAAATAAGTGCCACATTCTCGCCTGCTAAACATTTTTCAATAATGCTGGCGGCACGCTGTTTTTCATTATGATCATGTAACGCCAGCAATCGATTACTAATACCCAGATGCTGTAAAAGTTTGCCGCTATGTCGCGTATCTTCAGCTGCGATACAGCTAACCTGCGTTAACGTAGCAATGGCGCGTTGGCTAATATCGGCTAAATTGCCGATCGGCGTGGCCACAACATATAAAGAACCGATTTGTTTGGTCATATTTCGCTATTTATTTGAGCTTAACGGGTAGTGTCAGTAAGATAACACCATTCAAACTCTATGGTACTGTGCATTGTGAAAACCAGCAAACTTAAGCCACTTTTTATTGTTACCGCTGCGGCGCTGCTTAGCAGTTGCGCACAAACGCCGGTGACACCGACGACGACGACACTGACACCGGCGCCCACAACGCTAACGCCCAGCAAGCCAGTTGAACCCGAAGCACAGGATGCCGAATCGCTTTATCTGAAAGCACGTCAATTTCAGGGTGAAGCGCAGCAAGTACATTTACTCAAAGCCGCTGCAGCCGCTTTACAAGAACAAAACAGCGTCCTGGCGCTGGCCATTACCGATACACTTCGCCAAAGCGAGTCCACGTTAATTCGTCAGCGTAATCAGGTACTGTTGTTACAAGCCTATGTTCAACATAAAGAACTAGCCTTGGCCGAGCAGCTCATTCAACAAACCACGCTGTCGCAGATCCCCGCAGCAGATCAACCCTTGTTTTTATGGACCAGTGCACAACTCTATCAGCAGCAACAACGCGCCTATCCTGCTGCTCGTGCACTCTTACAATTAGATGCGTTGCAAAGCCGAACCAATAACGTTGTTGCGATCTTTCCCGAATTACATGACGCATTATGGCAACAGTTAAGCGCTATTAGCCATACAGAACTTACCAATCTAAAAGTAGGCGCGGGTCAACGTACCTTGGGCTGGCTTGCTTTATTAGATATTGTACGTAGCTATCTGGGCGCACCAGAGCAGCTAAATAGTGCATTGGCAGAGTGGCAACAACGTTATGTCGATTTGCCTAAGCAGGCACAATTTCCGTTGTCATTGCAGCAACAATTAGCACTAACACCCTATCAGCCACAACGTATCGCGGTGCTATTACCTTTGGCAGGACAATTTCAGCAGCATGCTAAAGCCATTCAATATGGCTTACTGGCCGCGGCCACCAATGAACAAAATAGCCAGCGGCAACTTATTTTTATTGATAGTCAGCAATCTCTGCCCGAATTACAACAACAACTTGCCGCACAGCAAATTGATTTTGTGATAGGCCCGTTGCTGCGTGATCAGGTAGAGGCCGTAAACCAATTAGCCGACTGGCGTTATCCCACTTTGTTTCTAAACAGCCGAGATAGCCGTTGGCAAACCCAACCCGATCGTTTTTATTTTGCCCTAAACATGGAAGACGAAGCGGCGCAAATGGCGCAACTTTTTGCGCAAAAAAACTATAAACGCCCTGTTGTGATCAGTGCTCGCAATAGTATAAGTCAGCGCATGCAACAGCATTTTGTGCAGCAATGGCAGGCATTAGGTCACCCTATTCCCGAAAGCCATCAGTTTGAGGCCAAGCAAGAATTGGAAGCACTGATCACCAAGTTACTGGAAACCGACAGTAGCCGTGAACGGATCCGGTTAATTTCAGGTTTAATTTCAGGAAAGGTTGAGAGTGAAGCGCATAGCCGTCAGGATATCGATGCTATTTATTTATTAGCCGATCCTATTCAAACCAGAATGTTTAAACCTTTTGTGGATGTCTCGTTAAGCCAAAACGCGCCGCGCTTACCTATCTACGCCAGCTCACGCAGTTATAGTGTCAGTGGGGATGCGAATGATCTGCGCGATCTAAACGGTTTAACCTTCACCGAAACACCCTGGTTATTAAATGAACAACATATTCAGCAAGTCCGTGCGCAGTATGTGCAGTTATTTCCTGATCAAGATGAGACATTACAACGCTTATTTGCCATGGGCTACGATGCCTATCAGTTAATTGGCAGCTTAAAGCAACAACAGCAATTACCTAGTTTAAGTTATCCTGGTTTTACTGGTCGACTGAGTGTAAACCAAGACGGCACCATTCACCGTCAATTAAGCTGGGCCAGTTATCGTAATAATCGCCTTACTGCCGTGCAAGAGCCGTAACTGACAGGTGAACCACCACGTATGAATGAGCAAGGTAAGCAGTATGAACACTTAGCGTTGCTGTACTTGCAGCAACAAGGGTTACAGTTAGTGACGCAAAACTTCAGCTGTAAAGCCGGAGAAATTGATTTAATTATGCGACACCAACACTACTGGGTGTTTGTTGAGGTAAAATATCGTGCAAGTACCGCTTATGGCGGGGCACTTGCCGCCGTCACCCGCAGTAAACAGCAAAAACTGTTGCGCGCCGTGCAATTTTATCAACAACGCCATGGGTTAACACAACAACCTTGCCGCATCGATGTATTAGGTATAGAAGGCCAAGCACCCTATCAATACCACTGGCTACAAAATGCCTTTAGTTAACAGGAATTAGGATGCAAGAACATATCAGACATCTGTTTAGCGAAAATATCCAGACCATGATCGCCACCAGTGAGGCGTTAGCTGGCCCGATAGAGAGTAGCGCGCTGATGATCGTCAACACTCTTATCAATGGTGGTAAGGTTATTTGCTGCGGCGAAGGCGCTAGCGCCAATTTAGCCAGTCATTTTGCGCAATTATTACTGGATCAGTTTGAAACTGAACGCCCATGCTTACCGGCTTTTGCGCTGCAAGCCGACAGTTCCAGTTTGCAACCGGTTAATCAACAAAACTACGATTATTTGGCACGGCAAGTTAGAGCGTTAGGCCAAGCGGCGGATATTTTAATTGTGATCTCGCTAAACGGCGCAGAGCAAAGCTTGATCCGTGCCACCGAAGCGGCACTGACCAACGATATGAAGGTCATTGCACTCACCGTTGATAATAGCAGTGAGCTATCGGGGTTATTAAATCAACAAGATATTGAATTGAAAGTACCGGCCCACCGGCCAGCACGGGTTATTGAATGCTATACCTTTTTACTACATTGTCTTTGTGAACTGATCGATATGACGCTGTTTCCACAGCAAGGAGAGTTTTAATATGCTTAAAATCGCCGCAATATTAGCTGCTATTGTCTTACTACAAGGCTGTGCTGCTGCCGTTGTTGCCGGAGGCGCATCAGCCGTCACGGCGGCCAATGATCGTCGCACCTTGGGATCGCAAATCGATGATAACAGCATCGTGATCAAAGCACGTCGAGCCTTGAGTGATGATCAAATGACCGCCAAAGGCAGTAACTTAAATGTCACCAGCTATAACGGTGTCGTGCTATTAACCGGGCAAACCAGCAGTGAGCAAGTACGTGAACAAGCGCAACGCTTAGTGCAAGATATCCCTAGCGTGAAAACCGTCCATAATCAAATCCGGATCAGTAATAATACCTCGATGACCACGCGTACCCGTGATAGCTGGATTGGGACTAAAGTGAAAAGCCAATTATTGGCGGATGAGCAAGTCAGTGGTTTAAATATCAAAGTCGTTACAGAAAACGCTGAAGTATTTTTAATGGGGATTGTCGGTGGTCCTGAAGCAGACAGAGCCGTTAATATTGCGCGTAATGTGGAAGGTGTGGTTCGCGTAGTTAAGGCATTTGAAAGCCCCTAACCTAAACACTGCTAACGCCTATAACGCCATGAAACAGGGCCGCTTGCTGCGGCCCTGTTGAGTAGATCCCCTGCATTACGCTGCTATGCCAACTAACACTGCTGCAAAGACTTAAGCACTTTTGAGTGAAACTCTCGATGCTTTAAAATCATGATAACGATCACGGTTGCCGCAATAAACAATACACTATCAATAAACCATGTTAATGCCGCTAACGAAAAATACACGGCACGTAAACCATAATTAAACGAATGCCCAGCCTGATCAATCACTTTCGCCGCACGATTAGCATAAGTTTCTTGTTCTTCTTGAGGCATTGCTCGACCATCAGGCGCAGCACCAATTAACACACCACAAAAGCCGTATTGACGTAATGACCAGGTAAATTGAAAAAAGGCAAATACATAGATAAACGCTAATAATAAAATCTTAATTTGGATCTGCGTTTCCGTTTGAATACTCCACGGGATTAAGCTACTTAACATCACACTTAAGCGCTCACTGGAGGTCAGCACGGTAAGTAAACCCGCCAATATGAGCAAGCAACTCGACGCAAAAAACGTTACGTTACGCTCCAGCGTTGAAATCAGCCCAACGTCCGCCATCTTGTTGTCGCGTTTGAGCATTTGCTGCATCCAATGATTACGCTTACGCCGCATTTCAAAGGATAAACAACTCACCACTTTCGCGCGGCGCCTGGCATACATGGTATAACCGCCCCACAACACACTAAACCAAACAAGCGCTGCAATATCAATGATATTTAGCATTAAGGCTCCCTCCTGATTTGTAAAACCTGAGCGTACATCCACCATATTACTACAGGATGTTCTCGCTAAAAAACCTAATCTGCTTGCCTTGTTTTACAGGCGTTTCATAACGCACATTGCTCAACTACATGGCTTACGCTTAACTTATCCCACTAAATAAGTACCCGTACCCAACGCAATATGAATGCCTTGTTCGTTATGCAGCTCCATACGACACACCGCCACCTTATTTCCCGCGCGGATCACCCGTGCCGTGGCAATAAACGCTTGACCTCGCCCCGGTCGTAAATAATCAGTCCGAATATCGATAGTACTCATTTTGCCAAAGCGTTCTTGTAGCTGCTCAGGCGCGATTTGCTGTACACGATCTAACGCACTTGCCACGGCCATTAATCCCCCAGCAACGTCTAGCACCGAGGAAATAACTCCGCCATGCAAGATATTTTGCAGTGGATTACCCACTAACTGTGGCGACCAGTCAAAGCGCACCTCTGCCAGCGCATCATCAAAACGCGTAACCTGCAATCCTAAAAGTTTATTAAAAGGCATGTCGTTAAACACGCTAGCGATATAGGGTAAAAGTTCTGCTGTTGTCATATTCTTATTTACTCAAAAAAACATTTATACCATGTTTTACCGTTATCGTGGCCCGCTAACCCCGTTTGGGTATAACTTTACAGAAAATCTGCATACAATACGCATTCTTTTAATGGAGACTGTCTGTACGTGCTTGAGCAACTGTTACCTACTTTAAAACAAATCTTTGGTTACGACACCTGGCGTGACGGGCAAGCAGAGATCATTAGCGCTACCCTAGCACAACGCGATAGCTTTGTATTGCTGCCAACGGGGGGGGGGAAATCCCTGTGTTACCAGTTACCCGCGCTCCATTTACCACATGTCACCGTTGTGGTGTCACCGCTTATGTCGTTAATGAAAGACCAAGTTGATGCGTTAATTGCCAATGGCATTGCCGCTGCCTTTGTTAACAGTAGCCAAAGCCGAGAAGATGTTTTAGAGGTATTTGCCAAACTACGGCGCGGTGAATTAAAACTGCTGTATGTTGCACCTGAGCGCCTATTACAAGCCACATTTTTAGCACGTTTAAGTGACGTAGGTGTCAGTCTGTTTGCTATTGACGAGGCGCACTGTGTTTCGCAGTGGGGCCATGATTTTCGCCCCGACTATATGGCGCTGGCACAACTAAAGCAGGCGTTTCCACAGGTGCCCGTAATGGCCTTAACCGCCACGGCTGATCCGGGTACACAGCACGATATTGTGCAGCAATTGGGTTTACAGGATCCGCTGATTTATCGGGGCAGCTTTGACCGACCCAATATTCGTTACACCGTACAAGAAAAATTTCGGGCGCTTGAACAGCTTTTAACTTATTTAAAACAACAAGATAATAATAGTGGCATTATTTATTGTAGCTCACGACGTAAAGTGGATGAGCTTGCCGCACAATTACAAGAACGTGGTTTTCGGGTGGCCGCCTATCACGCTGGGCACGACGCACCGCAACGTGAACAGGTTCAGGATGCCTTTAAACGTGATGATATAAGTATCATTGTGGCCACTGTCGCGTTTGGTATGGGCGTAAACAAACCCAATATCCGCTTTGTAGTGCACTTTGAACTACCACGCACCATTGAGGCCTATTATCAAGAAACTGGACGCGCCGGACGGGATGGCGTTAATGCCGAAGCGCTTTTGCTGTTTGATCCCGCCGACATTGTACGTATGAAACGTTGGTTAGAAGCTGAAGAAAATCCAGCGCGTGCAGAGGTTGCGCGGCAACGCTTTCAATCTATGGCGGCTTTTGCCGAAGCCCAAACCTGTCGGCGTTTAGTGCTACTAAACTATTTTGGTGAACCGCGGCAGACGCCATGCGGTAACTGCGATATTTGCTTAAATCCACCTACTCAATTTGATGGCACTGAAACCGCACAAAAAGCGTTATCTTGTGTGTATCGGGTAAAGCAAAACTTTGGTTTGCATCATGTTATTGAAGTATTACGTGGCAGCCAAAATCAAAAAATTCAAGAACACGGCCACGACAAATTATCTACTTGGGGATTAGGGAAAGCCTTAAGCCACGATTATTGGCTGAGTATTTTTCGACAATTAATTCACTTCGGTTTACTACAACAAGATATCACTCAACATTCAGTATTGCGTTTACTCCCTGCAGCAAGGCCCATTTTACGGGGTGAACAACCGCTAATGTTAGCGGTACCACGCTTACAAACCACCGAGAAAGCGCCGAGCAAAACCCCACAACAACACTATGATCGGGCATTATTCGCTCGTTTGAGAAGTTTACGCAAAGCCCTATCAGAGCGCGACGATGTACCACCCTTTGTGGTGTTCAGCGATGCCACACTCATTGATATGTGTCATAAACTGCCCACTGACAACGCCGCTATGCTCGCCGTATCAGGCGTGGGCTATACCAAACTAGGGCGCTACGGCAAAGAGTTTATGCAAGAAATTGGGGATTATCTGGCCAATTCAGCATCTTCTCTGCTAGAGTAACTGTGAATAAGACGTTTCGATTACGTAACATTAGGGGTTTATTTTGCTAAGGATTGCCAAGCGTTGTAGCGTATTATGGCTGTTTATCAGTTTCTTGTCTTTTGCTAACGTTACCCCTGTGCCGATAGCGCAACAAGCGAAGCTTGAACCCGTTCGTTTGACATCATTACACTATCAGTTACTTGATGCCGCGATCACAGTAGATAACTTGGTGTCTGATCCTGCACTATTTCATAATTTCAAACCGCTTAATGCCTCGCAGTCAACACTGCGAACATCTGAACACCAAGCACTGTGGTTAATGGTCAAACTGACCAATACCTTACCAGACTCGTGGGAGGCTATTTTAAGTTATCACTTTCTACCGGCTGATCGGGTTAGTTTTTATCAATTAGCCACCGATTTACCAACGGCTGTGCACTTAGGTGACACCGGGAGCGATCTGCCTTTTGTAGAACGTGCTTTACCCTTGCTAAGTTTTTCGCAACCCATCACTTTGGCGCAAGGGGAGCAAGGAACCTATTTAGTCCGATTACAAGATGCCGCCTTATTAGGCACTGAACTTACGGTTGCCAGCTTACCGGCGCTATTAGTTGCTCAGCAGCAGCAAACCTTATTAGCGAGCATGATTCACGGTGCGTTGATCATGCTTATCGCGCTTGCACTTTGCCGTGCTTGGCAACAACAACAACCCGCCTTAATATTTATGGCGAGTTTTTATGTAGCATTCTCCCTGATCCTAGGCACATTGAATGGTCTTGCCTTTAGTTTATTATGGCCACTCAACCCAGAGATAAACCCAGTAATCCTCTATATTGGGGTGGGTTTAGCACTGGTGCTATTAACGCTTTTTCATCGCGTTAGCATGCCAACCCCAATTAGCCGTTATGCCGCTTACTTAAATACGTTCTGCCTATTCTTGGCACTCGCATTACTCTTCAGCCCGCTCTATGCCAACGGCAAACTCAAGCTCACTTTATTATTTATTTGTCTTACTATTGTGCTAGCTATTAGCGTACTGCAGGCCATTTTTACCAGTTTAACTAGCCATGTACGCTACAGTTCGCGTTTTTCATTACTCAGCGCGCTAGCAACCCTAAATTTATTATTGGTACAAACACGCTATTTAAGCCATAAAGTATATTGGCTAGACATGGGCTTACTGATTTTATTGTGTGGTAGCGCAATGGTATTGCCTGCCATTCCCAAGCGAACCGAAACGCGCTGATTATATTTTCTACCTGCTATTGCGTAACAGCGTCATCGCCACATAAAATGGCGCCGCGGCATATCGCCGTTCCTTATTGCTTATCAACTTAATTATTTCGTTTGGAGTCTTTATGCAACGGCTGCGTGAATTATCGCGTCGTGTTGAGGCTGTGTACGGCGAAATAGCGGACACATTTTCAGGCTATCAGCAAGCGAGCGGCTTAAATTGCCGTAGCAGTTGTGGAGAGTGTTGCACTCAACCCACGATTGAAGCGACCGTGCTGGAGATGTTACCGCTGGCATTACATCTGTTTGATCAGGGTAAAGCAGAGCAGACACTGACACAACTCGAAGAGTTTCCAGAGGTTTCTGGCTGCTTTTTTTATCATCGTTTATCTTTTGATGGCAAACAAGGGCAGTGCTCTGTTTATCAGCAACGTCCAAGTATTTGTCGCGTATTTGGTGCTGCGGGCTATCGTGACAAACTCGGGAAAGCCTCTTTATCTGTATGTAAAACCATCAAACAGGACAGAGCTGAGAAATACCAACAGCATTTGATCATGCTGACGGAACAGCCACCACCAATGATGATGACGGCAAAAGAGCAAGTAAATCAACTAGATTATGACTTGGGAAGTAAACATTACCCTATTAACCAAGCCATATTATTAGCGTTAGAAAAAGTGCTATTTAAAGCCTATTACAGCAACTTTACTGACGATCAACAAATTGCCTAAATGCCGGATAAACAGGCACAACACTAAAAAATGTGCCTGTTATATTTACCTCTGATAGCCGAGTTTTAGTTAAATCCGCACAACACAATTTTGCCTATGGCCTTACCGCTTTCTAGTAAGGCATGTGCTTTACGCAAGTTTTCTGCGTTAATGACACCAAACTCGTGTTGCAAGGTACTTTTCACCTGTCCCTCTTCAATCAAACGGCTTAAGTCGGTTAAAATTTGATGCTGCGTGACCATATCGTCCGTGTTAAACATGGCACGAGTAAACATAAACTCCCAATGCAATGAAATGCTCTTTTGCTTCAATGGCATAATATCGAGTCCATTAGCCGGATCATCAATAAGCGCCAGTTTTCCTTGTGGCGCCAAGGCCTGCACCAACTCGGGATAATGCAGATCAGTGTGGGTTAAACTGGCGATATGACTTACCGCGTCAATACCGAGATGGCGCAATTGTGGTAACAGCGGCTGGCTATGATCAATCACATAATGCGCCCCCAACGCGGTTACCCATGCTTGCGTTTCAGGCCGAGAAGCCGTCGCAACAATGGTTGCAGTTGTCAGCTTACGCGCAAGTTGTACTAATATCGACCCTACCCCCCCTGCTGCACCAGTAACCAATAATACTGGCTTGGGATGCTTTAAGCTGGGCGTAGCCAATTCTAAGCGATCAAACAACAACTCCCATGCCGTTAACGCGGTTAACGGTAAAGCTGCGGCTTCCGCAAAACCTAAATTAGCAGGCATTTTGCCCACAATACGCTCATCGACAACCTGAAACTCAGCGTTTGAACCTTGCCGTTGCAACGCCCCCGCATAGTAAACCTTATCACCCACAGCAAAACGGGTAACCTTTTCGCCAATTGCGACGACTTCACCTGCAGCATCCCAACCTAATACCTTAAATTCACCGGCTGGGGGCTCTGCTCTTTTGCGTACTTTAGTGTCAACTGGGTTAACCGAAATGGCCGCCACTCTTACCAAAATATCGAAACCCGTTGCGACTGGTTGTGGTAATTCTATATCTAATAGTGAGGCAGGATCGGTGATCGCTAACGCCTGTTGATATCCTACTGCTTTCATA
>Ga0209812_10000268_pt1 | contig 48862 bp, 46 predicted proteins | sample JI71714BDNA_FD_187502 | JGI IMG/M metagenome (GOLD analysis project Ga0209812, IMG submission 187502) | Wastewater effluent complex algal communities from Wisconsin, to seasonally profile nutrient transformation and Carbon sequestration -... | ecosystem: Engineered > WWTP > Effluent > Algae...
CCACGGCTCACCTGATAGAATGATGTAGGGAAATAAAATAAACCACAAAGACACGAAGACACAAAGGGGTAAATTTCTCGGATTTTCAGAGACTCTCTATTTTATGTCCTTAGTGCCTTAGTGCCTTAGAGGTAAAACCACGGCTCACCTGATAGAATGATGTAGGGAAATAAAATAAACCACAAAGACACGAAGACACAAAGGGGTAAATTTCTCGGATTTTCAGAGACTCTCTATTTTATGTCCTTAGTGCCTTAGTGCCTTTGTGGTAAAACAACGGCTCACCTGATCTCGCAATTTTCATACTTGTGAGGTACAGAGTTTTCTCGTTTTTCTTAACTCTTAATAGGGAACTCTTAATAGGGAATAAATTAGACCTCATCTTTAGTCGAAACGCGATAGTCCCATATTTATTTTCAAGCGTTATGGAACAACAGCCTGAAAAAAATTCTATCACGCCACGCGAACTCCCCCTCGTCTCTGAGTGGTTTTGGATGCTCCGCTATAGTTTGATTCTGCTGGGAACTTCCTGCACTGTCGCGGTGCTTGCGGTTGTGTTTAAGTCTCCTTCTACACTCAAGGCAGGTGCTAACTCTCAAGGGTCTATTTTGCCACCTGCTGCTGTGCCAAATGTTGCTCCAAGTCCACAAATTTATTTAGGAAATAAAGTAGTTACCCCGGTAAAGCAACACTCTCTAATGGGAATTATTCAATATCCTAATTCGAGGGTAATGACACCGAAAATATTAGCCGATTTTACTCAGAAAAAAACTAGGTTTGAACAAACAGAAATCTCGCGTAATTATGTGGAAAATGTCTTTCCCCAATTGTCTTATCACCCAGGTCAAACCGAACCAATACACCCGGAGACAAGTCCATTAGTTTCTCCTTTTAATACTCCACTACCAGTCACCCTTGATCAATTATTAATAACTGATGAGGGAGCCGCAAACTCTGAGCTTTCACCTAGGGTTACTGTTCCCACACCCCAAGAGCTAAGTCAAGGGGCTGTTCTCCCAACTCAAACTCACCAAAAACAGTCTCAAAATAAATCTGTATCGAGTCCTCCGGGTATCCCGTTAACATTAAGAAATATTGTTGTTTTGGCTTTGGAAAATAACACGGATATTAAAAATTCTTATCTGGAAAGAATTGCCCAAAAAGAGTATTTGGCCGTGGCAGAAAGTACATTTTCTCCTAAAATTACTCCCAATATTTCGGTGCAAATTGTTCGGAATGAAGTCGGTAGTCATGTGGCAAATACTGGGAATTTTGGTCTTGCAGCCGGAATTGAAATTAAGATTCCTACGGGTTGTAATTTTACTTTTTCCTGGGGTACTAACGATCCAAACTTGCTCAATAGTTTAGATTATATTCCTACGGGTAACACATTTGGGCAGAATTTTCAACTCAGTTTTACTCAACCTTTATTGAAGGGAGCGGGAGTGAAAATTAACCAGGTTCCTGTGGCGATCGCGCAACGGAATGAGGATGGCTATATTGAGGATTTAAAGTTAACTCTGATCAATAAGATTACGGAGACGAGCCCAGCTTACAGAAAGTTACTACAAGCTCAGGAACAAATGAAAATTCAAGAGGATTCTTTGAGGAAAGCAAAAGATATCTTGGAAATTAATTTGGCTTTAATTCAGGCGGGTAGAATTGCACCTGTAGATCGATTCCAAAGTGAGGCGGCGGTTGCTAACCAGGAATTGAGTTTGTTAGAGGCTGAAAATCAGCTAGAGTCGGCGAGGTTAGCTCTAGTCAATCTGCTCAATATTGATCGGAATCTTAAAGTTGTCGCGGTGGAAAGTTTGATGGCACAGCCTAGGCTTCTGGATGCAGAAAAGTTGATGCAGTTGGCTTTAGAAAATCGACCGGATTATGTCCGATCGCGTCTCAATCAAAAAATTGCTGAACTCAAACTGCTGCAAGCTGAGGATAATCGGCGCTGGAATTTAGATTTTAATGTTAATTACGGTGGGAATTATAATACTGTATCGCCTGAGTTAACGCAGGTGAGTGGGGGGTTGACTTTGAAACATACTTTGGGCGATCGCGTGCCGGAGCGAGATTTTCAACGCAGCCGCATTAATTTGCTCCAAGCTGAAAATTCGATGGAGAATAGTCGGGAAAATTTGAAAGTTGAGGTGAAAAATCAGATCAGGGAGGTTGGGTTTAATTTTCGGCAGGTGGGAGCGGCTCAAGAAGCTAGACAGTTGTCTGAACAAAATTTGGGCATCGCGCAAGAAAAATTGAAGTTGGGAAAGTCAACTATCTTTGAAATCGTTAGTCTTCAAAATAGTTTATTGTCGGCACGCAATAGAGAGTTAACAGCTATTATTAATTATCTCAATGCTTTAACTCTTCTCGATAAAACCCTTGGCAGCACTTTAGATACTTGGCAAGTTAGAATAGAAAGGAAGTAAAACAATTGGGAATGGGATCATCTCAGAAAGGAGGTTTTTACCATGTTGTTGAATCTAGTCTTGGGAAAACTCCCCCCAATTCTCGCCCTTATTATGACTCTGGGAGCAATTGCCGCGATCGCGGAACCTTCTAATTTTGGGATTCTTACCCTATCACACGGGTTTTCCCCGTCGGTAGGAGTGGGTTCTGGTATCGCGGGGGGGGCTTTTTCCCTATCCTCCCTTGCCCAAAAAGATACCAATAATAATAAATGTTTGGGGTTTGCTAGTCCTACTCCTGATCACCTTTTGGTGTTACAACAAGATTTTGCCCAGCTTACTATCCAAATTAATAGTCGGGGACGGGATACCACTCTTTTAGTCATGGGGCCTGATAATCAGGTGTTTTGTGGGGATGATACAGGTTCGAGTAAAGACGCGAGGGTTTCTCATCCTAACTGGAAAGCCGGTACTTATCGGATTTGGGTGGGTTCCATTGATGAGGATGCCAAGTTGAAGTATAGCCTTTCTGTGGGAGAAAATTGATCAGACGAATAGACATCTCCCCAAAATCCGAGCAAAGGCAGGGTTAGCCTACCCTACAGTAGTTTTTTCAGATTTCTCAGGAAAAACCAAGTTAAGGTATGACTCGGAGAATATTGTTTTGCCTTATACGTTAAAATGAAAATGTGATCTGTTTGACCTATTTTGGTAATTTCTTGTGCTTAAGACCCTTCGCGCTGATTTTAGCATTATTTTCGATCGCGATCCGGCTGCTCGCAACTGGTTAGAGGTTCTTTTTTGCTATCCTGGTCTTCAGGCGCTAGTCTTCCACCGTTTTGCCCATTGGCTTTCCGTTTTGGGACTCCCTTTGATTCCGAGATTGATTTCTGCTATTGCTCGTTTTCTCACGGGTATTGAAATTCACCCAGGCGCGACTATTGGACAAGGTGTTTTTATTGATCATGGCATGGGTGTTGTGATTGGCGAAACCGCGATCGTGGGTGATTATGCTCTGATTTACCAAGGGGTTACTCTTGGTGGGACTGGTAAGCAAAGTGGTAAACGTCACCCGACTCTTGGTGAAAATGTGGTGGTGGGAGCGGGTGCTAAGGTTCTAGGTAATATTTCCATTGGTAATAATGTCCGTGTTGGCGCAGGCTCGGTGGTACTCCGTGATGTACCCTCTGATTGTACTGTGGTGGGTATTCCGGGGCGTATCGTTTTTCGCTCTGGCTCTCGTATTAATCCCCTAGAACATGGTAGTTTACCTGACTCGGAAGCCATTGTGATTCGCTCTTTGGTCGATCGCATTGAATCTCTGGAACAACAATTGCAAGCTTTTCAAAGTCAATTGTCTCTTCCTCAACGTCCTGTTATTTCTTCTTCTGTACCTTCGGCTTTTACTCATGTTAGTAATGATGTCATGGTTGCTGAAAAAACGGAGGTTGCGGGAGCTTATCCTTTATGTCGCACTAGGGATAAGGCTATTCAAGAATTTTTGGATGGTGCTGGCATCTGATCGCGATTTTATACCACTGTAAAAAAGTCATGGCACGAGGAAAATCGCGTCTTCTTCCTGTAAGTTCTCTGTGCTATTGTCGTGAGTTTTTTTGTTAATTATAATGAACCACAAAGGCACGGAGGACACAGAGGAAAGAGAAGAGAGAGAATAAATATCTTCCCCAAATCTGAGCCCAGGCATCCTGCCTACCCTACTGTAGATCGAAGGCAGGTCGGATGCCTACCCTACTGTATAGTAATTCCCATTAAAGTTGGAACTTCCCATCAGTCATAAAAGTTGGGTTTCACTTCCCATCAGCTCATAAAAGTTGGGTTTCACTACCGTTCAACCCAACCTACTGGTTTCATTCTTATTAGGAATTACTAGAGTTTTTGGAGATGTCTAATTTCTATGTTGAAAGAATATCCTGTTTTCTCTCTTCTCTTTTTTCCCGTCAATCTAATTTAGAAGATTTCTCTTTACTATAGCAATCCTAAATAGGTTGTGAGAGTTTTGGGAGTGGGAGAATCTTGCACCCGTACCCCGAAAATATTCCAAAACGGGACGCGAGCACTGGGATGATTAACATTAAATTTGTTACGACTGATTTGGGATTGCTATAGGCTTCTTTGAGATGCTCCCCAACCCAACATATCGCAAACCCAAGAGATTTGTTGGGTTTCGCTACGCTCAACCCAACCTACAAAAAATCTGCGATATAGCAATCCTAAATAGGTTGTGAGAGTTTTGGGAGTGGGAGAATCTTGCACCCGTACCCCGAAAATATTCCAAAACGGGACGCGAGCACTGGGATGATTAACATTAAATTTGTTACGACTGATTTGGGATTGCTATATTTGTGTTCAAATAAACAAGAATATGTATTGTCAAAACAACTACTACGATCTGGAACAGCCATTGGTGCATTAGTCAGAGAAGCAGAACAAGCCGAAAGTAAAGCCGATTTTCTTCATAAACTCGCGATCGCGCTCAAAGAAGCCAACGAAACCGAATACTGGATCTTGCTACTCGGGGAAACCGATTATCTAACCCCAAAAGAAAGCGAATCAATCTTAAACGACCTAAAAGAACTCCTAAAATTACTAACCAGCATCATCAAAACAACCAAAGAAAAACTCAACCCGAAAACCTAACTTTCCCCCTATCAATTGTCAATTGTCAGCAGTCAACTGTCAACAGTCAACAGTCAACTGTCAACTGTCAACAGTCAACAGTCAACTATCAACAGTCAACTGTCAACTGTCAACTATCAACAGTCAACAGTCAACTGTCAACTATCAACAGTCAACAGTCAACAGTCAACTGTCAACTGTCAACTGTCAACCTTCATTATTCCCAACGAGTGGGCTGCATGACGATGCTTTTTAGACCAGTCCAACCAATGATGATGTAGCCGATCGCGAGTAATAAACAAGTAGTCCCAATTTGCCAACTAATATTACGAGATTTAGCTCTAGCTTCCTTTTCTAATTGGTCTTTTTTGGTCTTGATTTCCCCTAATAATTTAGTAGGGAGTTCTTCAGCTTGTTGTGCCAGAAATTGATCAACCGCTTTGGGATTTGCTTTGGAATCTTTGAGTAATTTTTTAAAGGGTTCAGGGACTTGAGGACTTACCAAAGCTTCTTGATATTTTTTATCATCGCTGAGAATACCACTCAGTTGACTTTTAAGTTGATTTTGTTGTTGGGTAATTTGCTCTCTATACTGAGGACTGCTAAGTTGGTTATTAACCTGGGCTTCCGCTTGAGTCGCTTGTTGAGTAATTTGATTCAAATTATCTTGAAGTTCCTGATTAGTATTCCCTAATTGCAGGGGAAGCATAATTAAATAAACTAAGCCTAAAATACTCGCGAATAACATAGCCCAAAATCTTAAATCCAAGACAAGAGGGCGTTTTTCTTGGGGGCCACCATAATTACTTTCTACCCAAGAACTTGTTACCAGAAACGCGATACCGATCATGGGAATGATGCCCCGATCTACCAATTGACTCGTTAGGGTCATTTGCCATGCTCTACTAAAAATCGGCATGGAACTTTCGGGTAAAAAGAAGACGATGGAGTTTAGTAAAAAAGATGAACAAAAAATTACTCCGACGACTTTTAGGGTGCGAGAAGTTAAGCTGGATAAAGCCGGACTATTGGTAGCTTTCATTTTTTCCTGAGCGAATTTAAAGATTTTGGGGACTGGATTGGGTTGTACCTGCTTTGGGATATTTGTCAAAGAGGCCTTATTACACTATAGTTTATCTGTGTTGAATGGCGAAGTAGGTGGATAGAGTTAAATGTAAAATAGTCCCAGTCAGAAACCGGGTTTATTTGAGACTATAAACGAGGGTTTCTAGTCGGGTATCCTTGACAATACCTTCGCCTTTTCGGAAAAATGCCTTGATTCGTAGGTGGGGTTGAGGCACATTCGCGTGGGGTGCGCGTAGCACAAAACTCAACATCTTCCTTGGGTTTCGCGATCGCGAAACCCAACCTAGAAAAAATCGCGAAGGTATTGCTTGAGAAACTGGGTTTCTTGGTCTTAACATTTATTTAGGCTCACCTACTTAGACCTATTCACTGAACCTCTGAAATTATATTTGATAACGGATGAATCACGAATTACCCATTACTAAAATTTCTGGTGTTTATGGTTTGGAGGAACTTAGGGACAGTATCGCGCAATTTCCTGAGAAATGGCGTCCTCTGGTATTAACCAATGGTTGTTTTGATCTGATCCACCCAGGCCATGTCCGTTATTTACAAAAGGCTTCGGCCTTGGGACGGACTTTGGTGGTGGGCTTAAATAGTGATCGCTCGGTTCAAGCCATTAAACCACAAAAACCGGGTTTTCCACCCCGTCCCATTGTACCCGAAATGGAACGGGCGGAAGTCTTAGGCGCGTTGAAACCCGTGGATGGGGTGGTGATTTTTACAGAAACTACCGCGAGTCATTTAATCGAGGTGTTACAACCCGATTTTTATGTGAAGGGGGGAGACTATCAACTTGAAACACTCCCAGAAGCGTCGATCGCGCAAGAATTGGGTGTGCAAGTGGTTTTTATACAAGTGGAGGTCCCTTCCTCAACCAGTGCGATCATTGATCGCATTTTACGGAACTAACGCGATCGTCCCCGATATTATCTCAAGGCGAGATTTTTATCAAGATGTTCCCATCCTATTGTAAGATAGAGAAAAAAGTTCATTTTAGCTGAACCCGAAAGGCTAATAGTTAATAACAGATTGAAATTTTATGACTGACACAACCACCAATTCTCCCCTAGAAACAACTTCTCATATCAATGAACTCCGAGGAAAATTACAGTCGGGTTCGGAAAAAGCACAATTACAAATGATTCCGACAATGGTTGAGGAGGGAGAGGCTGGTTTAGATGTTTTGATGGAATTTTTACGCGATCGGCAGTCTGCCCCCCCAACGGTTGTTACTGGGAAAATTTATCAAGCTCTCTATCATGTTAATTTACCAAAAACGGTGGATTTTCTCCAGACTTATTTTCCCCAAGGGGTTGTGCCTTTGCGATCGCAGGCTAATCTCGATTATTACCCCTTACAACAACTTATTCTTAAACAAGAATTTCAAGCCGCGGATAAGTTAACGGTGGAAAAAATGTGTGAGTTAGCCGGGGGAACAGCTCCTCAGAGAAAATGGCTTTATTTTTCGGAAGTGGAAAATTTACCTGTGGTGGATTTGCAAACAATTAATTTACTTTGGTTCGTGCATTCTGAGGGTAAATTTGGGTTTTCTGTACAGCGAGACTTATGGTTGGCAGTTGCCAAAAATTGGGAAAAACTATGGCCTTTATTAGGTTGGAAAGAAAACAATAATTGGACGAGATACCCTCAAGGGTTTATTTGGGATTTAAGTGCTCCGAAAGGCCATTTACCTCTCGCCAATCAATTACGGGGTGTTCAACCTTTTGCTTCTTTACTTTCTCATCCCGCGTGGCAAAGCAAATAAATTTTAAGGAAGAAGGAAGAAGGAAGAGGGAAGAAGGAAGAGGGAAGAAGGAAATTATCCCCAATTCCTAATTCCCAGTTCCCAATTTCCTAATCGCCAATCACCAATCACCATTCCCAACAACTACAATAGTATGTAAATCGGCTATAATAGCAAGAAAACCACTATGTAGAATAAATACTTGAAAGCCAATGCTAACGATAACACAAACTCAAACAAAACTCACTTTTGAGCAATTTCTGGTAAAATATGCTAATGAAGAAGGTTGTTATGAATTCATTAGAGGAGAAATTGTGAAAATATTAGCAACTCGACAACATGAAGATATTGCTGATTTCATAATCAGACGTTTTGATCGAGAAGTTGAGCGTCTTAACCTAAACTATCGAGTTTCGGGTAGAATTATGGTAAGGACTTTCACCACGGATAATCAAGAACATGGTCGTCATCCTGATGTTAGTGTAGTTGATAAAACCATTGGGGAATCTCATCCTAATGCTTATTCTGCTTTGCTTGAACCTCTGCAATTAGCTGTCGAAGTTGTCTCGACAAATTGGGAAGATGATTATATTGATAAACTGGATGAATATCAGCGTTTAGGGATTTCTGAATACTGGATCGTTGATTATTTGGCTACGGGAAGTCGCACGATTTTGGGAAATCCTAAATTACCTACTATTTTCGTCTATTTATTAGATGAAAATGGCATTTATCAAGGAATCGCGTATCGAGGGCACGATCGCGTAATTTCTCGGACTTTTCCCGAATTAAATCTGACTCCAGAAGAAGTGTTCGCCCTCTCAAATTATTGACAATTGTGATCGGAGCATAAATTTACTTTTCGTCCAAAATTTCGATCGCGTCCCAACCATCGGGAACCCCAAATTTTTGATGTTTCTCACAGCGTTTGACATATAGTAAAGCAGCGCGATCGCGGGGATTAATCTGTAAAACTTCCTGAAACATTTTTTGTGACTCATCAAACTGTTGTTGATAGTAAAGAAAAACCGCGATTTCAAAACGACTTTGGGTTTGTTTCTTTAACTGTTTTTGTTCCTCCACATCACCATCATAAACTTCAAAAACCGCGATCGCTTTCCGTTTACCTTTAACCATTACCCTGTCTAAAAATCGGAAATTATGTTCCTCTAAATATTCTAAACCACAAAGGGTTTGATGACTAATTAAAACTCCCACACCATAAACTTTAGTTAACCCTTCTAAACGGGATGCTAAATTTACCGCGTCCGCGATTACCGTACTTTCCATTCGGGCGGTTTCTCCAATAGTTCCTAACATCAAAGTACCCCTATGTAAACCAATACCAATGGAAATAGGAACATAACCCCGACTAATTCGATGTTCATTATAAATATTAACTTCCTTTTGCATCGCGATCGCGCTGTTGACAGCATCATCGGGAGACTGAGGAAATAAAGCCATAATCGCATCGCCAATATACTTATCAATAAACCCATGATGATCGCGTATTAAAGGACTAACTCGACTTAAATAAGAATTAAGAAACTTAAAATTATCATCCGGTGACATTTCTTCCGATAAAGTGGTAAAAGAACGAATATCAGAAAACATGATCGTCATTTCCTTCTGCACTTGATCGCCTAATTTGACATCAAGGACACTTTCATATCCCAAAAATTTCAAAAAATCATGGGGAACAAAACGCCCATAAGCTTCATTAATTTTTGCTAATTTAATATGAGTTTTAATCCGGGCTAAAAGTTCATTTTTAGAGAACGGTTTGGTGAGATAATCATTCGCCCCCGCACTAAAGCCTTCAACCAAATCATCAACTTGATTTTTGGCCGTTAACATCACAATAGGTAATTCACTCGGTAAAAATTTCTCGCGTAGTTTTTGACTGACTTCATAACCCGTCATTCTCGGCATCATTACATCTAATAAAATCAAATCCGGGTGAAAACCATTGGCAATAATTTCTAATGCTTCTAACCCATTATTAGCTTGAGTAATCGCATAATTTTCCAGTGCTAGAGTATTAACTAAAACTTGAAGATTAATCGGTTCATCATCAACAATAAGAAGTTTAAATTGACCATTTATATTGGGAAAAGTTCTAGGAACTAACAAAGGAGATTCCAGAATCTCTAAGACGATATTATTAGGTATAATTTGTAGTTCTTGTTCTGATTTTTTGGTGATTTTACTAGCTTCTTGGTTTTGAGATATAGGCAAAGTAAATGTAAAGATAGAACCTTTATTTATTTCGGACTCAACCCAAATTTTACCTCCATGTAATTCTACTAATCTTTTCGTTACAGCTAGTCCTAATCCCGTGCCTCCATAAATTCTGGAAGTGGAACCGTCCCCTTGTTCAAAAGATTCAAAAATTCTCTCTAATTTATCTTCTGCCATCCCTATTCCCGTATCAGAAATCGTAATTGCTAAAAAGGAATTGGGAGAAATTGAGTCAGCATTAACTACTTCCGCGGAAACTTCAACGAGGCCAGATTCCGTAAATTTAATCCCATTCCCAATTAAATTATAGAGAATTTGTTGGAGTCGGTTTTCATCGGCATCAACGAGGGGCAGATCCGACGCGATCGTGTTAATTAATTGTAATGACTTGTTGCCAACCAGGGGTTGAGAAAGGAAGAGAACAACATCGGTAATTTCTCGCATTCCTACCGGTTTAATTTGCAGTTCAATATTTTTGTGTTTAAGTTTAGCAAAGTCTAAAATATCATTAACTAAATTAGATAATCTTTTCCCACTAGAAACAATCATGGCTAAATTCGCTTTTGTCTTCTCTGGTAATTCTCCAGTAGCACCATCAATGAGAGATTCAGCTAAACCAATAATACCATTAAGAGGAGTACGGAGTTCGTGAGAAGTATTCGCGAGAAATTCATCTTTAAGTTTATTGAGGTTTTGTAATTCAGCATTTTTTGATTCTAAAGTCTGAAAAGAGCCTTGTAATTGTTCTGCCATTTGATTAAATGTTTTCGCTAAAACACCTAGTTCATCAGACCTTTCTAAGTCCACAACTTGAGCAAATTCTCCACCCGATAACGCGATCGCGGCTTTTTTGAGTTTTAAAATGGGATGGAGAACCCAACGAGAGGTTAAAATACCAGCAATCGTCGCGACTGCTAAAGCAATGAAACAGAGTAGAATTGATGTGCGAGTATTGGCATTTATTTGTTCCATAAAGTCCGCTTCGGGAACAACCACTACAATTAGCCAATTAATACCTCTGTTATCTTGTAACGGTAAAACTTGAACAAACTGTTGCTGATTATCTATTTTAGCTTTGAAATTTTGAGGCTGATGAATTTGGGAAAAATCGCCAAATTTTTTGTTTAAATAATCCGCCGTTTGACTAACAACAATACTATTACTATTAATGGCTTTTAAACGTTCAATTTCTCTTTTTTTCCCGGTTTCTTTAATGACAAAAGGACGTGAAATCGTAGAACTCGCAATTAAGTTTCCCGAATGCTCTATAATGAAACTTTCTCCTGAAGGACTAATTTCAAGATGCTCTAAAAATTGAGTGATTTGAACTAGAGTAATATTAATGGCTAAAATGCCCCGTAGTTCCCCTGTTTGATAATAGATCGGTTTAACGGGAGTCAGACCTAAAAGGGTATTTTCACGCGAGGAAAAAGGAAAAATAGGACTCCAAGTTTCTTTACCTGCTTCGATCGCGGCTTGATACCAAGGTCGATCGCGTGGATCGTAGGGAGTGTTAGAAAGTAATTTAGTAGGCATACCTTCAGAATCAAGGAGATAAGTTTCTCGTTTTGGTTCGGTTTTTTCGTCTCTAACTTTCAGGGTAATTGTTCCATTTTCTAATCTTTCAACTCCGAGAAAATACCCTTGAGAATTACTCCAATAAATATAACTATCCTGGTTAGGCTTTTTGACAATTTGCCATAAATATTTACCTAAATTAGTAAAATTATCCGGGTTTATATCCCCACTTTCAATCCCCATTGAGATGATTTCAAGAGTGTGATGGGGTTTATCTAAATAGCTCATAACGTGCTGTTGAATGCGCGCAGAAGTTTCACTGGTTAAACGTGCTGCTAAGTCATTGACGGATTTTTGCCCATTTTTAAAGGACAAATAACCGACTAATCCCACTGCACCTACAACCTGGATAATAAAGGGAACTACCAGGATCACGCGAAGGGGAATTTTTCCTGAAATTTTATAGACTGAATGAGTCAGAGATTTGATCACCATTGTAGATTCCCCCTCTATTAAAGTCGTTCTATATTCTCATTATAATTGATTCGTTAACATTTTATAACATACCGCAAATATCCTGTTCTCCCTTGACTATAATACAGAGCGCGATCGGGCTAAATTGCCCCTTGGGAAAGGTGGTGATATGGATTTTTTAAATGTTGGCTACAGATAAAACATGGGAGCATCTCCTAAACGTAAATTCGCAGTGGGTTGGCGTAGCCTGTGCGGAGCATCAGAGCGTCTCGCTCCCTATTAGATCCCTAGGGAGCGAGACGCTCCCACTACAGTTTTGTTTGCCAATTTGAGATGCTCCCTAAAGCATCCCTATAAGGGGGTTTAAACAATAACAAAACATGATCGGTAATTGTTAAATATCAGGGGGAATGCCAGCCATTATCTAATTATATAATCAGCAATTATTCGGGATATTTTTGAGTAGGGACACGGCACTGCCGTGTCCCTACTGGTTTTTGACATATTCCATCAATACTGGCTGGAGTGTAAAAAGTGTTTTCTCATCTTGTTTCACCTTTTCAATTAGTAAACGCCGTCCCAAGGATTCCAATGCTTGTAATAATGCTGGTGGGGATAATTCTAGTGCCGTGGCAATTTGGGATATTTCCATCGGTTCGCCTTGAGTAGCTAAGGAGAATATTACTTTTTTTTCGGAATCTGATAAACGATGAAAATGCTGCTGTAATAGGGATTCTAAATCCCCTAAAATGAGGGTTTTATATAATAAAAATTGCGAAATACTGCCGCTAAATAAGTCTTGAATCATGGCGGCAACTATATTTAACCAGGAGGGATTGCCTCGGTAAAGGTTAATCAATTCTGACCAGTTTTCGGGTTCTGATAAACCTTTTTCTCTGAATATTTCCTCGGCTTCGTTTACGACTAAACCATTGATTTTTAAGGTCTTACAGGCTTGGTTTTGGCTTTTTAAGACGGCAATTTCTTTGGGTTTTTCCCAACTTAATATAATTAAACAACTGTTGTGAGATGATTCGGCTATTTGTTTGAAAAATTGGCCGTAATTTTCATATCCGGGTTGGTAATTGCCTGCGAGTTTTCCGTTGCTGAAAATCATTTGTACGTCATCAAGGATGATGAGACAGCGGCGCGATCGTAAATATTCTGGTAGGGGCAATCCCCCCGTGGTTGCCCTTTCTTTCTGGGGTAATTCCCCTGTGGTTGCCCTTTCTTTCTGGGGTAATTCCCCTGTGGTTGCCCTTTCTTCGGGGGAGGGGGCGGCGACGGGTACGGGGGCGGGCACGGGGGCACCGCCCCTACAGAGGAATTGAATTAAGTTTGTTTGGAGTGTTTCGAGGGGTGGTGCATTGTGGAGACTGCGCCAGATGACATAATCAAATTGATCTTGGATTTGTGGGATGAGTTGGAGCGCGATCGTGGTTTTGCCAATTCCGGTTAATCCTAAGATGGTGACGACACGGGTACGATTTTCTAAAATCCATTGTTTGAGGGTAGAGAGTTCGGAGGTGCGGTTATCGAATAGTTTATGCTCTGGTGCATCGGATAAATCTAAACGAATTTTTGCTTGAGAATTACTTATTTTTTCGTTAAATTCATCGTTGTATTGCGGTTCAGATTGTGAGGATTTTGGGGAGTAAAAAGTATCTGCCGAGATGTTACGAATGTGGATACACCCATTCCCAAAAAGTGAGATATTGCCAAATCGTAAATTTTCCAGCGTTGCTCTAAAATTTGCTTTAGATACTTGTTCCTCACCTAATGCAACTGATAGAAGTTTCCATAATTTAAAGCCCACTTCTTTAATATATTTTTCTGAACGGTTTTGCTCCTGTGCAATTTCCTTATATTTTTGACTGTTCCAAGCCCCCCGCAGTATAGCCTTTTGCAGACTATCTAAGTGTTTTCCGGTAGTAGTCAAGGCAAGATGATCAGTAAAATTTAAGGCCTCTTCAATATCCATTGGTGAGTCAGATGGTAGTGTTTGATCTCATTGTAACCTAAGTAGATATAACTTTTTCAAACTTGACCTGCTAAATGTGACTTTTTCTGGCCAGCTCTGAAGGTAAAATACCTACCAAATATGACTTTATATGGCTTGACGAATTTTATCGTTTAGGAAAAAATTTATAAATAGACAGCAAAAGGTAATGAAGCTTATGCACGGCTTAAAAATGGTTTTTTTGTTGGTTGGTTTGATATCGAGTTTTTCTTTCGGTTCAATCGCACGAGCGGGAGAGCGATGGCCTGAGCGTGAAGCTCCTGGGAAGTGTCCGGTAAATCAAGTTTGTGATCAATATCCTATCCGTTTCAAACCACCTGATGCTTGGGGAATAGGTGGGTTTTATATAAATCTAACAACTGAACGCTCTTTTGTTACTATTCAATGGACAGCGACGAAATGCAATAATGAACAGATTACTGGGACAAAAGATATTTCAACGGGTTCTACAGGTGGAAACTACATTGACTTTCCTAACAAGGCTCCCTGGGAACCAGGGGTTTGCTCTTTTAAGTATATTCTACTGAACGCAAGAAGTGAGACTGGGGCGGATACAGTTTATTTCGTGATGAACTACGATCTAGATTACTAACTAAGAGAAGTGGGAAAGAGAGTCTTAAAAACTCCTCTCCTACTTTGTGAAAAAGCACAATTTCTGACGAGACACGATCGCGCCTTCAACATCACTTATTCAAACTAACTCCGACATTCTCAATCTACCTTCTATGGGTTCATACTCATCCTCTAAAAGCCAATATTGTGCCTGATCATAACTCGGACTAGAAAACACAACTTTATAACCCTCAGCCGGATCATAAATCCGACAATTTCCCTGAGCATCACTTAGTAACAAAAGCAGATAAGGCGGTGAAAGAGTAGGATCGATCCATACCTCTGTAAACTCCCAGTTATTCTTCACTAGATCGGCTTCGAGGGGTAACGTGGTATCGGTTTTCAGCATCAACTTTTATCTCTCCATAATAAAGTAAAAGGCGGCTACCATCGGGATCAATTCTATAACCAATTGATTCCAGAAAAAACATACCATAACGATCGTAGCCGCGAATCATACCTGTAAATTCTCCATAAGTTATTATAGCTTGAGCTACCTGATTCATAGTAGTCTCATCGTTAAAAACATGAGCCGCACGTCCTTTATTAAGCAGTCTTCTCATTTGTGGTGTGTCTGGCAAGTGTTTAGCAATGTGCCTGCTGTCAAGGGTGATTTGGCGATTAATTCCACTCATCAATTAATTGTTAAGCATACAAGTATCATTAAATCACACGATCGCGTCTCTTCTCCCAACTTATAAAAAACCGTGATTTTTAATGATACGCGATACGGCCTTTTATCCCTACTTGTAAAAAAGCACGATTTCTGACGGCACGCGATACGGCCCTGGCTTGACCGTTCTCCTCAATTATGGTTAATATAGAGGGAGTAAGCTGTGGAGAGAGTCATTGAAACTGCCTAATTATGAAAGAGCAGTCGTTCCTCAAAAGAAAATCACCGAATATCTGCTTCTGTCTGGTTTATTGAAACCGGAGACGAAACTCCCAGGCTAGTAAGTGCCTATCCACCAGATTAAAAAACAAAATGATTCAAGAACTTGATACCGTTGTTTTAACAACTGATATCCTAGAACAAAACTTAAGCAAAGGCGATATTGGCACTGTGGTTTTAGTACATCAAGGTGGCGTAGGATACGAAGTAGAATTTGTTACCTTGACGGGAAAAACAGTAGCTATTGTCTCACTCTTTCCTTCACAAGTCCGTCTTATCTGTGACAGAGAAATTGCTCACGCTCGAATGTTAGCTTGAAAATTATCTCCGCGGAAAACTATTTTTATGGGGAAGGGATCGCGCTTTCTTTTCCCAACTTATAAAAAAGCACTATTTTTGACGACACGCGATCGTGCTTTCTTTTCCCAACTTATAAAAAAGCACGATTTCTGACGAGACGCGATCGCGCCTCCTTTAAAGATTCATATTATTAATCGTCATCTGAGTGATATATCGCAAGTTACCAACAAGGAAATATGCTAAACCAGCAATCGCCTAAAACCTTCTTGCTCAAAGTGATGATCGGTTGTTAACGCTTCGCTCATACCACGTTGCTGCATTAATACAAAGCTTACAGCATCACATAAAGAATAAGTCTTGTCTGAACGTTTCATCAACAAATCAACCGCTTCCCGATGCAAAGATTCATCCACCCACACTACCTCAATGTCGGGGTTATTAATCAGATCCGATATAAATGCAAGAGTAGATTGACGCGGAAATCGTCGCACCAAAGCTAAAGCAACAAACTCTGCCAAAACGTAATTGTGAGTTAAACCATAACTGGCAGAATCCAAAATTTGAACTGCTTGTATATGTTGTGGTTCACTTTTGTAGACATAGCAAAGTAAACCTGATGTATCCAGTAATAACACCTAATTAAAATCTCCACTATAAGCCCGAACTAAGTCGGCATCAATACTAACATTATCTGCACCTGTTGGATAACCTAAATCAATCGCTCCAGCATGGCGGCGGAATCGCTGACGCGCAACCTCTTTTTCGGCTTCAGTTTTCGGCTGAATTAACAAACTGTTTTGCTGTTCAAGTCCAACAGCAATCCACTCTGCCAAAGATATACCAACACTTTCAGCTTGTTGCTTTAAAATAGCATACAATTCATCTCGAAGTTCTAGTGTTACTACTTCGCTCACTGCTATACTCCTGTAACTAGGTCTAATCCTAGAATAGCATAGCTTGTCAAAAACGCAAAGGAAGGAACTCTCGTCATACAAGTATGATTAAATCATACGATACGGCCTCATTTCCCAACTTTGTGAAAAAGCGCTATTTTTGATGATACGCGATACGGCCCCACCTTGACCGATCGTGTCAATTATGGTTAATATAGAGGGAGTAAGCTGTGAAGAGAGTCATTGAAACTGCCCAATAATGAAAGAGCAGTCGTTCCTCAAAAGAAAATCACCGAATATCTGCTTCTGTCTGGTTTATTGAAACCGGAGACGAAACTCCCAGGCTAGTAAGTGCCTATCCACCAGATTAAAAAACAAAATGATTCAAGAACTTGATACCGTTGTTTTAACAACTGATATCCTAGAACAAAACTTAAGCAAAGGCGATATTGGCACTGTGGTTTTAGTACATCAAGGTGGCGTAGGATACGAAGTAGAATTTGTTACCTTGACGGGAAAAACAGTAGCTATTGTCTCACTCTTTCCTTCACAAGTCCGTCTTATCTGTGACAGAGAAATTGCTCACGCTCGAATGTTAGCTTGAAAATTATCTCCGCGGAAAACTATTTTTATGGGGAAGCGATCGCGCTTCCTCTCCCAACTTATAAAAAAGCACTATTTGTGACGAGACGCGATCGTGAACCTCAAAAAAGCGACAAAACTCGATCTCGAAAAGAGTCCCTTACCCGAAATAAAGACACCGCAGTAGAGACACGACATTGCCGTGTCCCTACTATCCAAAATGTAACGGATCAACATCAATCACTAAACTAATACTACGCGGACAAATTTCCCTTAAATTCGCCAAATTTAATACCTCTCTGGGCACATCCAAAGATAACTTTAATAAAATATGCCAGCGATAACGATTCGATATTCTCATAATAGGAGCGGGTGCTGGCCCTAACAATTCAAACAAAGCATTATCTTGATTTTCTGCCATTAAAACATTGGTTAATTGATAAGCAGTTTCCTCAACTTCCCCCGCATTAGCCCCGGTTAATCTCAATAAAACTAATCGTTGATAGGGCGGATAATTTAATTCTGCTCTTTCCCGTAATTCCACCTCAACAAAAGAGTCATAATGATGACGTTTCACCGCTTGAATTACCGGATGTTCAGGTGTATAAGATTGAATAATCACTCGCCCCGGATCATCACCTCTTCCTGCCCTTCCCGCAACTTGCATTAATACTTGAAAAGCCCTTTCTCTCGCCCGATAATCGGCAAAATGTAATAATCCATCCGCGGAGACAACTCCCACTAAAGTTACTTGAGCTAAATCCAGGCCCTTTGTTAACATTTGCGTGCCTAATAAAATATCAGCTTCTCCCTTAGCAAATTTAGTTAATAAATTGCGATGGGCATCTTTAGTGCGAGTCGTATCACTATCAAAACGAATACATTTTAACTCAGGAAATAGTCGATTTAATTCCTGTTCCACTTTTTGAGTACCACTGCCAAAATGTTTAAAATAAGGGGAACCACAATCAGGACATCTGGGCGGTTGTAATTGGACATGATTACAATAATGACATCTTAATAATTCCGCCGAGTTTTCCTGGGTATGATGATAAGATAAAGACACATCACAGTTAGGACATTCCATGACATAACCGCAACTACGACAGGAGACAAAGGTACTATAACCACGTCGATGAATAAATAATATCCCCTGTTGTTTCTTTGCTTGTAATTGACTTAAAGCATTTTGGAGAGAAAAACTAAAAATAGAGCGATTTCCCTGTTTTAATTCTTCTCGTAAATCGACAATTTCTACAGGAGGCATCGGGCGAGAGTAAACTCTTTCAGGTAATGAGAGATAATGGGTAGATAATGGTTGATTTGGGGAATTTTGCTTAATTTCTGCCCAGGTTTCTAAAGAGGGGGTAGCCGAACCTAAAATCAGGGGACAATTTTCTAATTGAGCGCGCCATTTTGCCACAAGACGAGCATGATAACAAGGCGCGGGTTGTTCTTGTTTAAAACTGCTATCATGTTCTTCATCTAAGATAATAATACCGAGATGGGGTAAGGGGGCAAAAATCGCCGATCGCGTGCCGATAATAATCTGAGGAATACCTTGTAACATATATCGCCAAGTATCATAACGTTCTCCATCAGATAACGCGCTATGATAAACACAAACTTTTTGACCAAATCTAGCTCGAAATCGATCAGTTAATTGAGGCGTTAAACCAATTTCCGGTACTAATATTAAAGCCGATTGACCTCTTTCTATAATAGGCGCGATCGTCTGTAAATAAACTTCAGTTTTACCGGAACCCGTCACCCCATGTAATAAAACTTCAGCAAAACTCAATAAATTAGTAATAACATTAACCGCGTCTTCTTGATAAGAAGTTAGCAATTTTGCCTGATCTCGCTCTTCCCCAATACCCTGTTCCCGGCGCAAAACTTCCCTTTCTTCAATAACAATATAGCCTTTTTGTTCCAAAGCTTTAATAACAGAAGAACTGGTTTGAGAAACTTGTAACCAATCAGTTAACCACATTTCTCCGCCTCGTCGTCTTAACATCTCTAAAACTTCTTCTTGACGAGATGTTAAATCTCTCGTTAATACTTGTTCAGTTAAAGTAACAGCCTGTCTTAATTTCGGTTTAGCAGGGGTGGGAGGTTCCAAATAACTTTCTACCCATTTACGTTTGAGTAAATCCTGTAAACCGCGTCGAGCCCCCGGAATTTGACGTTGTAAATATTGCCAAGTATAATCTCCAGTTTTTGATTTTTCTAATAATGTTAAGACTTGACGAGCAACAGGATTTAAAAAAAGATCAGCCCCAGGGGGAATCGCGTCAGGAGTAAGACGAATGCGACGTTGACTTCTTCCTAATAAACCCGGTGGAAGTCCTGCGCGTATCACTTGAATTAAAGGCGTATAATAATAAGTCGCAACTTGGTTAAGTAATTCCCAGTATGTCGGAGGAAAAAAACCTTGACAAATAATATCTTCCACTTCTTTAATGCGATCTCGAGTTAAATTGTCAGGAAGTTGAGAAATAAAACGGATCGCGATCGCGCCTAATTGCTGATTACCAAAGGGGACACTTAAAATATCTCCGGGTTGTACTTGCAGATGCCCAGGGACGCGATAGGTAAATAATTTTTGCTCTGCTTCCGGGCTATCCCCAGCAACGGGATAGGGAATATCCACCAAAACCTCAATCCATTCTTCCTGTCTCTGTGATGAATGATCATTATGGAGATAAAAACCCCCCGCTTCAGCGACAACAGGGGTAAAAACACTAGAGGGAATCACAGGTAAAACCATATCGTGAGCATCGGCAATAAATTCTTAATCTAGTCTAACTCACTTGCACAAGCACAGATTATGGGAACTGCGTGATGGGGCAGGAAAAACCCCTCTAATTTCTAAATTTCCCTATTATATAGTGCTGCGTCATAGTCAAAAACGCGATCTATGGGAAACTTGCCAGGACTTTAGACTCTATACTATAATTTAACTTTACTGCCCCCAGGAGAGTGCGAAAATGTCTGTGGATCTATTGAGTCGCAAACAAACTAAGTTCGTATTGTGGCGTCCGAGAGTATCCGAACCAGCTCCAACACTTTACATCGGATACTTCAAAACACCCGCATCACCTTCCTTTGAGAATTTTCGCGAAATTCCTCTGCAATCATCACCGCAGTTTCCTGAATTGTGGGAGGTGTCAGCTAAAGAATGTAATCTGACAGATGGGCAGGTTTACTTTTACTGGTTTAAGGTTCGTAACACTGATTCCTACGATGGTAACAGTGCTAAGGAAATTGTGTACTGCACTGATCCCACCGCGACCACAGTGGATCGACGTTTCCTCGCACCGATACCCTCGGAGCCAGGTGGAATTGGCAGTAATGATCCCGCCAGCGTGATCCTCTATCAAAATGGTCAACTGATTCCCTCTGATGCTGATGGGCAAATCGTTGATTGGAATGGGGATGCTCCTTTGTCAACACTCCCACCGAATGATCGCTTAGTGATCTATGAGTTACCGACTCGTTGGACTCGTATTCGCTCCACAGGAGAGTTCGAGGAAGGAAACGGCACATTTCGAGACGTGGTAGCTCTATTAGTGCCAGAAGTGATCGCGCCTAATTTTCCCACAGTTAACCCTCTGAATAATCGCGCTCATCTCCAAGAGTTAGGAGTCACCGCGTTAGAACTTTTGCCGCCAGCAGATAGCGATGACAATCTCACTTGGGGCTATGGCACCGCGAATTATTTAGCCGCGTCTTTCAACCTCGGTCGCCACGATGATGCGCCCGCATCCACAGTTTCTAAATCTACCACTGATTTAGCCAATCTGATTAAAATCTGCCACCAGAAAGGCTTGCGCTTTTTTGTGGATGCAGTGATGGCTTTTTCGCGCCACAATCCTTACCATAATATTAATTTTCTCGATTTTTACATTCAATTTGGTACAGGCGATCCTGAGCAGGGCAATCGAGATGGTTTTGGGGGCGATTTATTTAAGTACGACTTCTGGGTTAATGGCTATCATCCCCTAACAGGAGAAAAGACATCCTTTGTCCCCGCTCGCGAATACATGAAAACCTACATTGCCCATTGGTTGGAATACTATCGCGTGGATGGTTTACGGCTTGATAGCGTCAACAATATAGCTAACTATGATTTTTTACAAGAGTTTAAGGATTGGGCGAGAAACTGTTGGGAAAAACGGGGCGGAACCCCCGATCATTTCCTGGTAGTAGGTGAAGAACTAAGTGTACCACTTGCCTTAGTTGATCAGCATCGCCTAGATGGATTGTGGAACGAAAAGTTTAAGCAAATTATCCGAAGTGTCATTTTGGGACGAAATTGGTCTGACGAACCCAGCTTTGAATGGAGCGTGCGGAAAATGATTGACTGTCGCAATTTTGGTTTTCGCGATGGTTCCCAAGCAGTCAATTATTTGACTTCCCACGATGTCGGCGGTATGGGCAATGAACGTTTCTTTAATTGGTTGGTGAACAATGGAATTTACCACACCGAACCACGGATTAAACTGGCTTTTGTTTGTCTGTTAACTGCGGTGGGAATTCCCATGATTTTAGCTGGGGATGAATTTGCGGATCAACAGGATTTAGATATCAGTCAACCTGGAAAAGGAGACTTTTATAAACAGGTTGACCCCGTTAATTACAGCCGTCTCCAAGACGATTGGCGACAAAGTATTTTCGAGTACGTTGCGAGGCTGGTAAAATTTCGGACAACTTCTGATGCCTTGGCAACGAATGACACCGATTTTATTCATGTTGACTTCACGGAAGGCAAGCGAGTTTTAGTTTGGCAGCGGGGTAATAAAGCCGATAGTTTAGTCGTAGTGGTTGCTAATTTCTCCGATTACGGGACTCCTCCTGGTTCTGACTATAAAGTGTCTAATTGGCCGGCAACGCCTCCGGGTAAACAGTGGAAGGATATTTCCCAAGATCGAATGGTTGCTAGTGACTGGGTGGGTAGAGAAGGCATCTCTCCTTGGGAAGCTAAAGTTTACACACTGGTGTGAAAAAATACCTGCTCTATTCTCTTCATTGGTTAAGCACAAAGAGAGGAAAATGACCCCTTAGTGCCTTAGTGCCTTAGTGGTTGATTTCATTTCCCCATGCCAGCACCAATTCCTTAACCTCAACCGCTCAAAAATTCGCCCTTAGTGCCTTAGTGCCTTAGTGCCTTAGTGCCTTAGTGGTTGATTTTATTTCCCCATGAGCTTACCAAGCCCCAAATCTCAAAGTGGGTCACGATCGCGTCTGCAAAAAGACCCGCGTGACCCACTTTAATTTGGCTTGACTGATTTATACTAAGTGAGATTTTATCTCATCTAAACAACTTTTCGGCTATTTTATAGCACAAAGTATAATGAGTTTGGTTATTGGTAACAAATCAGAGGATTTGCCAAGAAAAATCAAATGAGAGAGTCTCACCCAAAACCACCGCGATCGCCACGACTCTCCACCCTTTTTTGACTAAGGATTTGGGTACAATGACAATTTTTTCCTATTACTGAGAACTCATCATGTCTTGGGAGAGTTTCAATGGTTAGGTGTGTGGGCTGAGATTTTTTCTCTTTGGGATACTATCGAGTCATCAGTCTCAACCACGCACAGTCTACTCAACGGGTGATGGGACTCTGTGCGTGAGACATCAACTTTTATTCTTCCCCTTCGTCGTCGCCGCCTTCTTCTTTGTTGGCATCTACTTGAATTAAGCGAATATGCTTATAGCCCAGTTTGATTTCAAATTCATCACCTGGTTTCAAACCCATTTCTTGAGTATAGTTCGCGCCAATCACAATAGAACCATTTTTGTGAACTGTCGCCCGATAGCTGGCTTCACGACCACGACCATCGGTTTTGCTTTTTTCCAGTTCGATGCCTTTGGCTGCTAACACTGCATCGTAAAACTCTGCTAAGTTAATCCGAACCTCACCGGATTTACTGGTGCTATAGTAACCACACAGTTTCGCCAGTTCTCTACGGGGTAAATCGCCACTACCTTTCACTTTTTGCAGGAGGGCTTTTCCTGTTAATGCCCCTGTTACTACTTCTGACATTGCCTGTACCTCTTTAATATCAATCTAAGTTTATTAAAGCATATTGATTCTCAACTTTCAATCTCTTTTTTACTTTTTTTGCACTTTTTTTTTTTTTTTTTTTTTTTTTTTTTTCTGGAACGCGATCGTGTCCCTTCTTCTCCCTTGCGTGTTACAAAAAATTTACACTCAAGAGATCCCTAATATGATACCCGATAAGGAATTACACAGAAAATTCCCCCCAGGGTTTCTCACCCATAAGATACTCCTACCATGAGGTAAATGGTTGTCATCCTCCAATTGATCGAGAGATTTTGGGGGAAAATTGTGCCAAAGCTCCATCGGGCTTGTGCCATTTTTACTTACCTAGAATCCCATACTCCCCATGATCTGCTTAAGGAGTGGTAAATATTGATCAGGGTTAGTCGGAGTTTTCGGGTAAACTCCCCCTGTATTAATTCCTATGCGCTCTACAAATATCTCAAGGTATGAACTCAAGGGGGTTCTTTACTAAGCGGGTTTCACCCCATACCTGACAAGAGAATCCGAATCGGGGCTAAGACAACAGTGGTTTAAAAGAGTCAAGGATATTGCACCTATCACCCATCTTCCTCAACCAGCCCTCTCTATAATGGATTAATCCTCTGTGCTCAAAGATTTCCCTGTGAAATTTGCCAAACTCCAAAGCTTAGACAGCATCAAAAAGAGGAGAGAGTTCTCCCTTCTCCTTTTGTGTCGAGAAGAAGCGGGTTACTTCCATGCCCAAGGGAGGAAAAATCATAACTTCCCCAAGAGGAATGATCTTAACCACCTTAAATTCGGGTATATCACCCCGCGTATCGGAGTTTCTTCTTCCTTTATCCTTATATATTGCCATTGAGTGCATCCCCACTCAAGAGCAAAAATTTTTTTCCAGTAATGGTGGAAAGGCCTGTATTTTCACGTCCCAAAAAAAATACCCTTCCACATACGCGATCGTCAAAAGACATAAACCGAGAAGCGTTTTGACAAAACTTGTCAATTATGGAGCTCATCTAGTAAATCTTGCCATCCCCCCCAACCATAAATTGAGACAACCCCCCGGAAGTCTATCAACCCTTCATCAGTTTTATTTGAAGATCACCAACAATAGCACTATTTGTATTGTACGCAACGGAAAACCTTTATAATAGTCAAAACCAAAATCAAATTTTCTCATCTTTATATATACATTGTATATATACATAATAAAAAATAGTGTCAAAAGTGAGAAAAAAGAGACCGATTAAATAGCAAAGTTCAAAGCTTCAGTTAGGATAGACCAATCAGAATGCTCAAACTTCAGAGGTTGACAGCTAGTTGTATCTGGTGATGTGGGGGAAGTAAGACCTCATGGCCGACGGTAGGGGCAATCCAGAAGTGGTTGCCCCCAGAAGAAATCAGAAGCTCCCACTATAATCGGACTTCGGCGAGCGCAGTCGAGCCATACTCCGATTTAGAGGCGAGTAGTTCACATATACCCATTTACTGACGAATAAATCATGGCAACACTATACGTTAATCCCCAAACCGGTAATGATGCAGCCACAGGGAGTCAATCAGCCCCCTTCAAAACCATTGCCAAAGCCCTAGGACAAGCCCAATCAGGAAGTACAATTCAATTAGCCTCCGGTAGCTATAGCACAGCCAGTGGAGAAATATTTCCCCTGATGGTGCCTCCGGGTGTAACGGTAGTAGGAAATGAGGGGAATAAAGGCAGTGATGTCTTGATCTTGGGAAGCGGTAAATTTGTCAGTCCCACCGCGGCAGGTCAAAATGTGACATTCCTTTTGCAGCAAAATGCCACATTACAGGGAGTAAAAGTTACCAATAACGATATCCGAGGAACAGGCGTTTGGATTGAATCCACCACCGCGAAAGTTTCTAATTGCACCTTTTCCCTATGTAAACGAGAAGGTATTTTTGCCACAGGTGTCGCGTTTCCCTATATTTGGGATAATGTCTTTCTCGATAATTCGGCCGCGGGAGTGATCATGGCAAAAACTGCCAAAGGAGAAGTCAAGCGTAATTTATTTCAAAAGACAGGTTACGCGATTTCCCTCCAAGATCAATCAGCGCCTCTGATCATGGAAAACCAAATCATAGAAAACCGTTCCGGTATTGTTTTGGCGGGTGACTCTAGCCCCATTTTGCGAAAAAATCGTATTGAGAATAACGTCCAAGATGGTTTAACTATGATTTCTAAATCCTTACCCGATCTCGGAAATCATATTGATCCGGGCGGAAATATTTTCCGTAATAATGGTCAATACGACATACAAAATGCCACCTCGTTTAAAATAGTTTCCTGTGGGAATCAACTCAATCCCCTTCAACTTAAAGGGTTAATCGAATTAGCTGACAATATTACACCCGCACCCACACCCGCACCCACACCCGCACCAGTACCCGTACCCGCACCCGCACCAGTACCCGCCCCTAAACCCACACCCGCACCCGCACCCGCACCCGCACCCGCCCCTAAACCATCTCCAGCACCCACACCCGCACCCGCACCCGCACCCTCTCCCACGAAGGTGAGTTTTAGCGATATTCGTAATCATTGGGCACGCGAGTTTATTGAAGGGTTAGTCGCGATGGGTATTGTCAGTGGTTTTCCTGATAATACGTTTAAACCAGATGCTCCTTTAAATCGGGGCCAATACGCGGCATTATTAGCCAAGGCCTTTGATGTAGCTCCGAAGCGTAATGCCACTGTATTTCAAGATGTCGCGGATAATTTCTGGGGTAAGGCGGCCGTTGAGAAAGTGAACCGGGCTGGGTTTATGTCTGGTTATCCTGATTCGAGTTTTCGGCCAGATCAGAATTTGATTCGGGTACAGGCGATCGTCGCGTTAGTCGCGGGTTTGCAGCTTAAGGGAGGAAACCCTAATTCTTTAACTAAGTATAGCGATCGCGTCCAAATTCCCAGTTACGCGACAGACGCGGTAGCCACGGCCACGGAACGCAAAATGATTGTCAATTATCCATCCGTCAATCAACTCGAACCCCTACGAGATATTACCCGTGGGGAAATTTGCGCGATTTTGTATCAAACCCTAGTCGCGGTGAATCGCGCCCCAGCAATTACCTCTTCTTATATCGTTGTATAGAAGATGGGGGATTAGGGATAGGGGATGATGAGAAAAACAAATAAATCATCCGTTAGACATCTACAAAAACTACTGTAGGGTAGCATTAGCCTGCCCGCGATCGGATTTTTGCTGCTATGTCTGTTGCATCTGTTTATAATCCTTCCCCAATCACCAGTCCCCCTTCCAGTCCCAATGTCCCCAGTCCCCAGCCCCCCTTCGGGCCCCCCATATCCCCTATCACCAATTACCAGTCACCAATCACCAGTCCCCCTTCGGGCCCCCCATTACCTATGTCCCCATTACCCATTACCCATGCCCCCATTACCCAGTAAAAAAAACTTTCCCAGGGGGGTTGCAATTTTTGAGAAAGTGTGATTATATAAAGAAGTGGCAAAAAAACGACGCGGGATAGAGCAGTCTGGTAGCTCGTCGGGCTCATAACCCGAAGGTCAGTGGTTCAAATCCACTTCCCGCCACCAATTTAATCAAACAAACCCTGTGATTCGATAAAATTGCAGGGTTTTGTTTTTCTTGATCTGTGAGCAGTAAAATCCGTCACAATCACATTATTCTCGATTAAGTTTGAGATCAAATCCGGTTAAATAGATTTAATAATTGTAGGGGCGGGGGAGCCAATATCCTAACTAAAAGCAAGAGAGCCCGTAAACTCGCCTATCCTCAATATTATCATTAGACATCTCCCAAAAATAAGGTCCCTCGCAGGGTTAGCCTGCGCCACAATAGTTGTTGGAGATGTCTATTAATCAACCGGACTTGATATGAGTCTTTTTTTCAGTAGCGAAAGTGACAAAAGAAGGCTAAAATCCATCCTGACAGGGTTGAGAGGGTAGTCGCGAAATGTTTACGACTACATAAACACAACCACATCAAGACGAATTGAAAAAGTCACTTATTTAAGGAGCTAGTAGCATGGCAAGAGTGATGATAGTTGGGGCAGGGGGCGTAGGGAATGTCGTTACACACAAATGCGCGGCACAAGAAGAATTTTCCGATATTCTTCTGGCAAGTCGGAGCATTGACAAGTGTATTCGTATTGCCGAAAGTGTCGGCTCACATAAAGTAAAGATTGTCGCCCTTGATGCGGATTATGTCCATAATACAGTCAAACTCCTCAAAGAGTTTCGCCCTGATATCCTCATTAATGTGGCTCTTCCCTATCAAGATTTAGCGTTAATGGATGCCTGTCTTGAGGTAGGAGTTCATTATCTCGATACCGCGAACTATGAGCCCCCTCACGAGGCTAAATTTGAATATAGTTGGGAGTGGAATTATCACGATCGCTACGAAAACGCGGGAATTACTGCTATTTTAGGATGTGGTTTTGATCCTGGGGTAACGGGAGTTTTTACTGCCTATGCGCTCAAGCACTATTTTGATGAGATTAATTACCTTGATATTGTTGATTGCAATGACGGTAATCATGGGCAGGCATTTGCTACCAATTTCAACCCCGAAATTAACATCCGCGAAATTACGCAACAAGGTCGATATTATGAAGATGGCGCGTGGATAGAAGTGCCGCCTCTTTCGATTCATCGTCCTCTCCCTTATCCAGAAATCGGCGATCGCGAATCCTATTTACTCTATCACGAAGAGCTAGAATCCCTTGTCAAACATATTCCGAAACTGAAGAGAGCGCGTTTTTGGATGACGTTTTCCCAGAACTATATTACCCATCTTCAAGTGCTGCAAAATGTGGGGATGACGCGTATTGATCCCGTTGAATATGAGGGGACCGAGGTGATCCCTCTGAAGTTTCTTAAAGCCCTGCTTCCAGAGCCCTCTTCTCTCGCGGAGAATTATACAGGACAAACATCAATTGGCTGTCATATTCGCGGGTTAAAAGACGGAAAAGAACGCAATTACTATGTGTACAACAACTGTCACCACGCGGAAGCTTATCAAGAAGTAGGATCGCAAGCGATCGCGTATACTACAGGAGTGCCCGCGGTAATTGGTGCGCTCATGGTGGTTAAGGGAGACTGGAAAAAGCCCGGAGTCTTTAATGTGGAACAGTTTGATCCCGATCCCTTTATGAAACTGTTGGGACCACTGGGGCTTCCTTGGCATGAGGTTATGGACGCGGTATCGCCGTTTCAGGGTGATTAAGAATGACACAGAAAAATGACATCGTTTTCCCCAATATCCCATCACCTTGTTTTGTGTTAGAAGAAGCGCGTCTTGTGCAGAATCTCGCGGTTTTTGAGCGAGTACAGCGAGAAGCTCCTGTACGAGTGCTTCTCGCGCTCAAGGCTTTTTCTCTGTTTCATAGTTTTCCGTTGATCCGAAAAACGCTTCATGGAGCCTCCGCGAGTTCACTCTGGGAAACGCAACTGGCCGCAGAACACTTTGGGGGCGAAATTTATGTGTATTCTCCGGCCTATCGCGATCAAGATGTGCCTTCGATTCTGGAGTATGCTTCCCATATCACTTTTAATTCTGTGAGTCAATGGGAGCGATTTTACCCCTGTATTAAAGAGTCGTCTTCTCCTGTGTCGGCGGGGCTTCGCATTAACCCCCAGTATTCCCCGGTGAAGACAGCGCTTTATAATCCTTGTCAACCCTATACGCGTCTGGGTGTGTTACCAGAGCAGTTGGGCGATCGGTTGCCGGAGGGGGTTGAGGGTTTCTTGTCTCACAATTTATGTGAGAGTAACTCGGAGGCTTTGGAAAAAACGCTCTCGAATATTGAACACTTTTTTGGGCGTTTTCTGCCACAGATAAAGTGGTTAAATCTGGGTGGTGGCCATTTGATGACTCATCACGAGTACAATGTGAGTCATGCAATTGAGGTGCTTAAGGGGTTTCATGAGCGTTACCCTCATATTGAGTTGATTATGGAACCGGGCTCCGCGATCGCGTGGGAAACGGGGTTTTTGTTGAGTACGGTGTGTGATATTATTCCCACTTCTGAGATCATTAATGTGATGTTGGATGTATCATTTACGGCTCATATGCCCGATTGTTTAGAAATGCCTTATAAGCCGAGGATTCGAGGGGCCCATGAACCCATTGAGGGTGAGAAACGCTATCGCATGGGTGGCTCCAGTTGTTTGGCGGGAGATTTTCTCGGTGATTATGGCTTTTCTGAGGATTTGTCGATCCGCGATCGGGTGATTTTCGAGGATATGATGCACTACACAATGGTAAAAAGTACGATGTTTAATGGGGTAGTGCATCCATCGATCGGGATACTGAAGAAAGATGGTACATTTGATCTCTGGCGGCAATTTTCTTATGAAGATTATCGAGCCAGAGTTGGTTAAGGGGAAGTTGGGGTAGTAGGGCGAGGCATTCGGTAGGAAAGTTATATTGGAAAAGCAATGTTTCTTACTGGAATGCTTCGCTCTTAGCAATTTTTTCGTGAATTGATTTAAGTCGTCGATCGCGTAATATAGTAATTCCCATTAAAGTGGGAACTTCCCATCAGTCAGAAAAGTTGGGTTTCACTACCGTTCAACCCAACCTACCTGTTTCATTCTTATTAGGAATTACTATAAATCGAATTTGTCGTTCCCAATATCAAGCTGAAATGAGGTAATTAAGTGACTCGAATTATAACAAAAATTGAGTCATCCCAGAAACCGGCTTTCTTTTGTTTGAAGCCATGAAATATCAAGTTTATCCATGAAATGAACCCGGATTTTAATCCCCGATCCCTAATACTGAATATGGACAAGAAAAAGTGAAACCTATTAGATTAACTAATCATGCCCAAGAACAAAGTATTGAAAGAGGTACAGATGAAGCAGAAATTATTGATACCATTATTACAGGTAATCGACAACCCGCTAAAAATGGTAGGTACAAATATCAAGCTACTTTTCAGTATAATAATGATTGGCAGGGTAAGTTCTACTCTCTCAAGAAAGTAGTACCGATTGTTGCCGAGACTGATACTGAGTTAGTCGTTATCACCGTCTATACTTTTTATTTTTGAGGTAAAAGTTTATGAAGATTAGTTATGATTCAGAAGTTGATGCTCTCTACATTAGACTTATAGAAGGTAAGCATCAGTGTCGCACTTTACAGTTAACGGAGGAAATAGCTTTAAATATTGGTGAAAATGAGTTATTAGTAGGGATAGAAGTTTTAGATGCGACACAGGTTTTAGGTACTGGAAGTGTGCCTAATGTAGTGCTAGAAAATATATCTTTTACTGTAGCTTAAATACCGTAGCTTAAATTGGGAACGCGATCGCGCTCAGTGGAAGCATCGCGCCCCTTGGTATTCTGAGGAAACGCGATCGGCTTCCCCCTTCCTCTGCACCGATACAGTTGCAGCAGAAGGAACTGGGTAATGCTATACTTGATAAGATACTTTTTCTTTGGTTGGCGGCAACAAGATATCAAGCTTTCATAACTAATGTCAAGACGTGATAATTTACATTTCTCCCTGTGCCGCACTCTCGAAAAAGACGGGTGGACGATTACCGATGATCCCTTAATTTTAGTGTTAGAACAAACGCTTTTGAAAGCGGATTTAGGAGCCGAAAAGTTTTTCGCAGCCGAAAAAGAAGGACGGAAAATTGCTGTGGAAATCAAAGACTTCGACTCGCCTTCAGTTATTAATGAACTGGAAAAGACGATGGGACAACTTCAGCTTTACCAATGGGCTTTGGAGGCGCAAGAACCCGAACGGCAGTTGTTTCTAGCTATCAGTCAAGCCATTTATCTTCGACACTTCCAAAAACCCATTTTTCAGTTAGCCGTCCAGAGGAATAGAATTAACTTATTAGTTTATGAACCAGAGCGGGAGGTTATTGTTCAATGGAACACGAAATCAGCTATGTAGATATCCTACAAAAAACGGTGAAAGAGGCAACGCGAACTCAACCTCGCTTACAAGCGATTCAGCTTTATCCTGTATGCGATCGCGATTCCGGTCACTTTTTGGTTCTCGCGACAGGGTGGGATAAACAACGCTGGCTTGACACGATTCTGTTTCATGCTCGTTTAGTCGCTCGCCAAGTCATCATCGAAGAAGATAACTTTGAGGAAGGGTTAACTTCTACACTGATTGCAGCAGGTATCGCAGCAGAAGACATTATCACTAGCCTTGATTATCAAAGTGGAGCTAGGGCGGTGGTGTGTCAAGTATGATCTCGTCTTGTCTTCTTTATCTCTGGGGCATAATGGCCAAATTACCAGACTTTTTCGATTTATCCTCAATGACTCAAGGGCAACGGCTACCAATGTCTATTTGATGTTGTCTCCTAACTGTTGACAAAGCGCTTTCAGGTAAGCCAGAATTGCTTAAATAAACAGGTGTGGCAGGTGGCGCGATCGCGTTTTTGATGAAGTGTTCATAGGTGAGGGGCGCGTCTATGGAGATGGACTGCATAAGCTTGAGCCGAAGGAACTCGATAATGCTATAAAAGAGAAGATTCTTGAGGTTTTACCCAAAATGAGTGTTTCTGAATTATAAGCATAATTGTGGTAAGCTTAAGAGACAGATAATCAATTTGAGGGGTGGGAGAAGGAAGTGATTCCAGCATTTGATGAAAACGGCAATCTACCACCAGGAATTCATTTTTGCGAATGGGAGGAGTTTAAGGAGAGATTTGCTACGAATTCTAGCAGACAGCGGATGATCGATGGTTTGGAACTGGCAATGATCCCATTAAAAGCAGCAGGCTGTAGAACCATTTATATTGATGGTAGTTTTGTTACCAGTGAACCATCCCCAGGCGATTTTGATGCCTGTTATGATAACGACATTGTGGATATTGACTATCTCAGAATTAACTCGATTACTTAATCATTATGATCGTGCTGGACAAAAAGCTAAATATAGGGGAGAAATCTTTCCGTCACAACAACCTATAGGTAATTATGGAAGCAATTCTTTTGAATTCTTTCAGCGTGACAGAAAGGGAAATGTCAAAGGTATTATCGCGATAGATTTAATGAGGTGGGAATCGTGATTAAAAGTGAATTAGAGTACCAAGTAAGCCAAGAATGGGTAGAGAAGTTTGAAAAATCTATAGCCGCAATGGAAAAAGATGAACACAGCAAAAAAAATGACGCTCCGCGATGGCAAATGAACCGAGGGGCATTACAATGTCATTTAGATAAATTGCAAGAAGAAATGGCTGAATATGAAAGACTGATTAATTGCGATAAGAGCCAGCCGATTTCAATTAAAGTTGAGAGTATAAATAAGTTGCCAGATGCTTTAATTAAAGCTAGGATAGCAGCTAAAATAAGTCAACAAGAATTAGCTCAAATACTAGGAATTGAAGAACCGCGAGTTAAGCAGTACGAAGATACAGATTATCAATGTGCCAGTTTTGTAGAAATCCTCGAAGTTAGCACAGTTTTGGGCGTAGAATTTGAAACGGCTGTGATGCGGGTAGATTTTGAGGAAATAGAAGCTGTTAAACAAAGTGCAGAAAAATGGCGAAAAGAAAAAGTGAGTAGGGCAACGAAAATCGCATAAATGTTAGTGAGTTGCCCTCAAATAGATTGTTATAACAACAATTGAGTAATCCCAGAAACCGGGTTTCTTTTATTTACCACATGAAAGAAACCCGGTTTCTCATCCCCTATGACTGATAAAGTTTATTAAGATTAGTTATGATTCAGAAATTGATGCTCTCTACATTAGACTTATGGAAGGTAAGCATCAATGTCGCACTTTACAGTTAACTGAGGAAATCGCTTTAAATATTGGGAAAAATGAGTTATTAGTCGGGATAGAAGTTTTAGATGCTACACAGGTTTTAGGTACGGTTAGTGTGCCTAATGTAGTCCTAGAAAATATATCTTTTACCGTAGCTTAAATACGGTAGCTTAAATACGGTAGCTTAAATGGGGAACGCGTTCATTTTAGCAGTCAAGAGTCCGCGATCTCTGGAAAATAAACGCGATTCCCTAGGGGATAGCTACAACGCGACCTCTGGAAGCATCGCGCTGGTATTCAGAGGAAGAGACTAATCTCCTACCGCTCCCAGAATTATCTTTTGAGAATCAATCTTTGTCACTGTTGCGAGTAATTGATCGCTACCTTGCAAGAGCCCATCCCATCCAGTAGAGTTAATCTTTTCCAAATGTTCTAGGCGTAATCGGTGTTGATCAAATACCCAATACTTAATGCTGGGAATAAGATAGCGAGTAAAAGCCATCCATTCTGCAATGTTAATCGCGAGGGGATTTCCCCCCCTCAATACGATTTTGCCCGCGTTTCCGAGAGTCGCAATACCATGAGCCATCAGTAGCATTGATCGGTACTTTGGATGAGAGACTAGATCAAATTTCATTTCCCCGTGTTCAGAATAATGTCTCAGCATTATGTAAGCACGAAGCACAATTTCAATAACTGCTGGCGTAATTCCAGATACTAGAAAATGTCTGAAATCATATCCATTTAGATACATCCATCGAGCAATCTCTCCAACTGTGTGCCCTTTCTCTCCAATGCGACCCACATTAATCCCTTGAATTAATCCCATGAAAGGTGCGGGTAAACCCATCGGTGTAGCCACATCAGAAATTAAGTGTCCCATTTGGCGAAGAATTGCTTCAATCAGTCCAACAGGTTCATGATTAGACCAAACGACTTCTTGCATCCATGTATGGGTATGGGTCAAATTATCGTAGGAGAACCCAGTAATCGTCCCTCGCATGATATCCAGAACACCAAACACAAAGCCGAGAACTGGATCATGCCCTAAAGACTGAAAACGATGTGATTTAGGAAACATTCCAGCAATACGTTCAGCTCCACCTGCGTAGCTCATTGAGTCATAAGGAACCTTACAGGTTTCAGAGAGATGTTTTGCCCATTGTGCAAACCAATCATTTGACTTATTGACGTCATATTGCTTAAGCCATTCAGTTATGGGGCTACCGGCTTGACCAGCATATTTACCTGTTGTTAATGTTTTAGGAATTTTAACCAGGAGATAGTCAGTTAAGGATGCCAGAACTCCACTGGCTCCCACAAAAATGTAGTCCCATTTATCCCACTTATATTGAGCGTCATAGGATTCTGTCTGGAGTGTTTTAAGATCCGCTTCTGTTAAAAAAGCCTCATAGGGAGCTAAGGGATCAACTCCCTGAGATCGCGCATAGGTTGAGCATTTTCTAACGAAACTATCCCAATCTTTGAACCCGATTTTAGTTAACTCTCGAAAAACAGATTGCTGACGATTTTCATAGAGGCTTAAAATTTGGTTAGGATCGAAATTACCAAAATCTTCTTCCTCTAGCCACTCTTGATCAGCCTCAAGCTCATCCATCAAGGCTTCAAGTTCTCTCAGTTGATGCGTTGTTTCGCTAACACTAGAGAGTTTTTGGGCAGATTCAGTCAAGCTAGTATCTATCTCAGCAACGGCTAATTCTATTTCCTGAAGAACATGATTTTGGGCTTGTAAAGCTATACCAAGTTCCGTAATAAACTTGTCAGAAAGCATCTTAAGTTACCCCATTTTAAAGGCTTGCTTCCGCTTCGAGACGGATTGTTGCATCAATCTCAATCGCTCAGTCAAAAGTTTAACTGCTTCCCGATTTGCTACTGCATCAGCTGCACTAGCCTCAAGGTTCATCGCTTTTTCTTGAAGATGAGCAATTTTCTCTACTAACAGATTAATAGCTGCTTGCATATTCTGAATCACTAATTGAGCTTTACGTTCTTTCTCAGCTTGTAACTGTTTCTTCTTGGATTCGTCTCCCGTATCAAGCATCTTATTAACACCCATAAAAATAACTGAACCCCCAACAATAGCAACTCCAATACCAGGAATCATGCCCGCAATACCGACTAATGTCCCAAGTGCAGCCAATCCAGATGAAATTCCAACTGCACTCCAACCAATTACGGAACCACAGAAATAAACAGCCGTGAGGGGAACACCCACTGCAGAAAGACCTGCTGCGGCTCCTTTTATGGTATTGACCGCATAGTTATCGTCTATGCCACGATCGCGAATTTCTCTAACTTTCTCAGTAAATTTCTTAATTTCATCTAATTGTTTGTTTGAGACTTTCAGTTCGTGCTGTGCCAGAAAAATAGCCTTTTCTTCGTTTGAATCTAATTCGTCATTCGCCCAAGCAGTATCAACCAAATTCATCATAAGACCATAGCGTAGTTGTTCATCGGCTGAGGCCAATGAGCTTAAAAATCCCCATAGATCAGATAGGTTAAGTGGTTCCATGATGTATGACTGCACTTTTTGTTTCGCAGATTCAGTCATCCCCTCCAAATCCATCATCCCATAAATCAATTCAAGTTCTTCTTTATCAATATACCCATCTACAAATGCAATCGCAAATAAGGCCCCATAAAAGGCCAGGCGATCGCTTTCAGGAACTTTAGACATCTCAAATAATTCACCTGAAGGCTTTGTGTCAGCTCGGCTGAAACTGAATTTATCGAGATGTCCTTTAGCTTGATCGAATAGATTCTGTATTTGATTCGTTTTTGAAGTCTTTTCTACACTTGTTTCTGTAGCAGCAGCCCCATAGTTATCCTCTAAGTGACGACGCATCTTTCTTTCTTTCACAAAATTCACTATCACATTAAATTCCTTCATAGAAATATTTAGGTTTTCTCTTGCGAAGAGAACCATTTTCTTCTCTGCCACATCAACTTTGTCATTTGCATAGACAATCTCAAGAATATTAACCATCAACTTATTACGCAGTTTCTTATCTGCACCGGACAATTTTTGGACACATTGCTCGAGCAAAGGTGGCTCAGTGATGTATGACTGCACTTTTCGTTTCGCAGATTCAGTCATCCCCTCCAAATCTATCATCCCATATAGCAATTCAAATTCTTCTTGATCAATAGACCCATCTGCAAATGCTACCGCAGATAATACCCCATAAAAGGCCAGGCGATCGCTTTCAGAAACTTTAGCTAGATCGAGTGTTTCATTCATTCTTGACATCCTTTTTTTTACTCTAAATGAGTCTGACTATCCCCATTCCACTTGATTGAGAATTAGGACTTACGCCAATCAAAGCTTTAGGCGCTATAGCAGCTCTAAATCATTCATATAGATTTGTAGGGGTAGCGCAAGAGTGCCTACCCCTCATCAATGGGGGCAACCACGGGGGGATTGCCCCTACCTTAATTGTACAAATCATTTAGACGCACTATATATATGGGGTTGCGGTGTCGTAATACCCTACATTGGTATTCATGGGTCAGTCCTATCAATCCCATCGCGATCGCACTCGCGATTAATCAGCTTGACTTATCACACTTGATGTAGAGTAGAGCTTTCTATAAATATACACCGATCGCGCCCTGATTGAAAAGCCCCAAAAGTGGGAAAAAGTGGGATCTTTCTCAAATGGGAATGCGAGCGGAAAAAAAGTATGAAAAAGTGGGAAAAAGTGGGGTATAGTAACCATAGCTGTGTCATATAACCACCTATGGACATTCCTGAAATATTGCAATTTGTCGATCGCGCTGTCCACGCCCAGACAGACAAACATCTAAATGACTTGCAACGAAGAATTATCCTGGGAATACTCAAAGGTCAAAAGTATGCTGATGTTTCAAAAGCTTATGGTTATAGCGCCGATCATGTTAAAAAAGTTAGTCACGAGCTTTTGCACATATTATCTGATGTTTTTGGCGAACCAGTTAAGAAAAATAATCTTGAATCTGTCTTAGAACGGCAAATAAATGTCAATATCACTTTTGGACATAAAAATAACCGTCATTATTTGAAAATCATAGATATAAATACTATCATTAATTGCCCCGATAAATCCACTGATTTTCCCAAAAATAGTGAGTATGTAAATACTGAATTAGAGGAGGAAACTCCCCATCAAACTAAGATTAAAACAATTGATAAATTAAGAGGGTTTGGCTTAAGCAATCAGCAAATTGCCGACGCTTTAGAGATATCTTTGGATGTAGTTAATCAAATAGATTTGGATGAGTGAATCTGCTCAAACTTTATTTTTGCCTTTATTCTCACCATACTCGCTCAATAGAATAGGCATCAAAAGCGCGATCGCGACTAATCAAAACCAGAGAATTATTCATCGCCTGTGCTACTAGAACGCGATCAAAAGGATCTCAATGATACAGGGGTAAATTAAGATAGCGCTCTGTATCAGAGAATGTGATGGGCAAAACCTCTATTTTTAGTTGTTGTAACACTTCCTCTAACTCCGAGAATGAGTTTTGTAAGCTAAGTTTTCCTAAACCAAGCTTAATGGAAATTTCCCATAAGCTCGCGATACTCAACCAAAGAGTGTTACTTGAATCTTCCAGAATTTCTGCGGCTTGAGAACTTAATTCTTTACTGTCTTGCAAGTACCAGAGAAAAGTATGGGTATCCAGTAGAATATTCATGTTTACATATAATCCTTTAAATCTTCGAGAGGTTCATCAAAATCATCAGACATCCAGATTTTCCCTTTCCAAATTCCAAGGCCGCCTCGCGGCGCTTTTTCCGTTTTAGCAGCCTCTTCCTCGTATCGGTTTACCAGAAATTCTGTATAGTCAAGGACTGCCTGTTTGACAGATTCAGGCAATTTTTCGACATTTTTTAAGATAGCCGTTTCTATCATCATTTTTTACTCTCCTTTAAATTTGATACAAACCAGATAAAAGCATGAGTATCCAATAGTAATCTCTTCATGATCTATATTCCTTCATATCCTCAAGCGGCTCATCAAAGTCATCAGGCAGTGGTAGAACAAACATTCCTTTCATCGTTCCGGCAACACGACGCTTTTTCGGCTTTTCTTGAGTTGAGTTTTTCCCCTGCTTTTCAATCAAAAACTCAATATAATGAAGCACTTCTGTCTGAAGAGACTCTGGGAGTTCTTCTAACTTTTCTAAAATGACTGGCTGTATCAGGGTTTCTACTCGCGATCGCGACTCATTCACTCCCATGATAACACTGACACCCAACGTTGTCAACAGAATACCCGTGGCAATCGCCAAAGAAAGCGCCACAAGATTTTTGCCTTTATTCTCACCATACTCCCTCCATAGAATAGGCATCAAAACCAGGAAATTATTCATCTTTAGCAAGACTATCTCAATTCCACCTTATCAAATTAAAGGCCGAAACTATTCAGATTTGATCGTCCTCAGAAACTCCTCTGCTGTGATTACCTGCACACCACGAAATGGGTGCAATACGAGCAAATCCCTGTCACCCGTGATGATATACTGCGCTTGTCCATTTAATGCCAACTCCAAAACCTTATCATCTTTACGATCGCGGCACTCTTGCACCTTCTCAATTATCTCCACCAAAACTGAACGCTCTACCAAACCTGCTAAAAATTCCTCCCTTTCTTCACTGGTGACATACCGATTAAACTTTTCGCGCCCCAATACTTCATTCAACTCTTCGAGCAGTTCAAGTGATAGTAATACCTCACCGTTTCCTAAACCATATCGAAGGGCGCGATCGGGTTTACTATTCTCAAACAGAAGCGCACTGACAATTATATTGATATCAAAAACGTAGCGCATTTTACTCCTCAAAAAGAATTGAATCCAAAATTTCTGGGGTCAATCCTCGCGCTTGTGCATTGCGACTAATCTCACTCATTACCTCCTCTAGGGGTTTTTTGCATCGAGTTACATCACTAAGTTTCATGCTAAGTAATGCCTCCAATTTACGGCGCTCTTCTTCAGAAGCAGCCTCAAAGATCCGGGCTACTTCAGCATTAACGCGAATTGTGATCGTTTTGGTTTGCATGATGGTTAGGAAAGTCCTCACCTTAGAATTTTATATTAGGGTAACACAGGATTTTTGTAGGATAGTAATGGGTTTAACTCGAAAGTCTGAAACCGGGGTTTTTGCCATACCTGATCAAATTTCGATCGCGCCTTCCCTCGCCTCCTTTCACCGCGACTCATCCACTGTAAACCCCCCTTGAAACCAAAACAAATTCATCCATACCATGATAACACTGACACCCAACGTTGTCAACAGAATACCCGCGGCAATCACCTTCATAACGCGCCAGAATATTTTTGCCTTAATTATCACCATACTCGCTCCATAGAATAGGCATCAAAAGCGCGATCGCGACTCATCAAAACCAGGGCTAATTGATCGCGTGTGCTACCAGAACCCGATGAAAGCAGCACATAGACATCATCCTCAACGTTATTCCATACTGCATCCAGTGATGTTTGACTGTAGCCAAAACTCACTTTGAGCATCACGGAGTAACGTCACTAGCACTAAAGCAAACCCCTCTATCCGATTAAAGCACCGACACCCAAACTCATCAACAGAATACCCACACGATCGCGCCCTCTTGCTTCTTAAGCGCGACCCCTTGGTAAGTCCCCAGAGGATTTTCAGTGCGCGATCGTGGGCTACCCCGTCGATTAATTCTCAGGGCAACGCGGATTCTCACTTGAGGAATAGCTCCATTTCATCCGAATTTCATCATCGGCATCGACACGATCATCACCATTAAATAGTAAAATTTAATGAGTAAATAACGAGTCAAAACTATGGCAACTCACAAGTCAAGCTTAATTATTCTTTTCAGTGTCGGATTGCTGTTTTTGGGCGCTTGCAGTAAAGGCGACGAAGCTCGCGATCAAAATAGTCCAGCCCCCTCTCCCACCGCTTCCAAACCCGCGTCTTCGGCTCCCGCGGGGAAAATGGATCACCCTAAAGTATCTAAAGGAGGTCAAGTTGTGGAGTCGGGAGCTTACCACTTAGAATTTTTAGCTGAGAAAAAAGATACCGGAACTCACTTATATTTTTATTTGCAAAGAGGGGATAACCATCAACCAGTAGCAGACGCGAATATAACGGCTCAAGTTCAATTGCCGGAAGGAAAGGAGCAAACACTAACCCTCAAATACGCTCCAGAAGGTAAACATTATACGGTTTTGTTTCCTGTGAAAAACCCCGGACAATATCCCGTGAAAATTACTGCGAATATTAAGGGAGAAAAAGTGAACGGTCGTTTTACTTTCAATCAATAATCTACTTATTTATAGCAATCTGTCAAGAGTCCGACGTAACAGATTTAATGTTGTTAATAATAGGAGTGCCTTGGCGTTGGCGTAGCCCGTGTGCGGAGCGACTCAGCCTGTGCGGAGCATCAGAGCGTTTCGCTCGCTCATCGTTTCGGTGCTTGCTCCAAGTGCAGTCAGAAAACTCTTACAACCTATTTGGGATTGCTATATCAGATAGACGGGGAAGATAAATAGAAACTTACTTTTAAGCAATTAAGGCTATGAGAGTTTTGCTCGTTGAAGATGAGCCAGATTTGGGGGGAGCTATCAAGCGAACATTAAATCAAGAAAAATATATCGTTGATTGGGTGCAAAATGGCGATGAAGCTTGGGAATATTTGGAAAGTCAGTGGATGGAATATACACTTGCTATTTTTGACTGGCTAGTGCCCGGATTATCTGGATTAGAACTCCTGCACAAATTACGCGCTAAAAATAGTCCTCTCCCTGTCTTGATGCTGACGGCTAGAGACAGGATGGAAGATAAAATTGCTGGTTTAGATGCGGGGGCTGATGACTATTTAGTAAAGCCTTTTGGCATGGGAGAACTATTAGCAAGACTGCGGGCTTTGCAGCGTCGATCACGTCAAATCCCCGCCCAACAACTGATAGTCGGGAACCTGACGCTCGACTACGGAAGTCGAAGGGTTTATTATGAAAAGCTGAACCGCGATCGCGAGCTAATTTCACTAACTAATAAAGAATTTCAACTACTAGAATATTTGATGAAGCACCCTAACCAAATTGTCACAACTGATCAGATTCGGAATCAGATATGGGAGGTTGGTGCAGACACATTTAGTAATGTCGTCGCGGCTCAAATGCGCTTGTTGCGGCGCAAATTGGAATCCGTTGGCTGTGGGGCAAATCTAATTGAAACCGTACATGGTGTAGGATATCGTCTGAATCTGGCACGATGAATCAAAATCAACTATTTAACCAGACTCGATCGCGATTAGCTCTTTCCATTGCTGGAGTAATGGGTTTGATTTTGAGCTTATTGGGATTTGGCGTTTATCACGCGATCGCGCACGCTCATTGGGTAGCATTAAATCGCGAGTTAGAATCTGTCGCGGGAACCCTACACGACAGTTTAGAACTTAAATTAAAACAACCCAGACGCTTAGAGCCTATTGTACATGAATTTTTACCCAATCTCCGCCTAGTTGGGGTGAAAAATATTGCAGAGCAAACCCTACCCCACCGTCATATTTTAAGCGCGGTTAATCACGGATATTACTATATCCGTTTATTTGATACTTCAGGGAATTTGATCGCGATATCCGGTGATGTTTCCGAGGAATTACCACCAGCCTTTAATTCTCAACATTGGCAAACTATAACAGATACTAAAGGCAATATCTATCAGCAAATTTCTCTGTCACTGCATACTCAAAATCAGCAAGATTGGGGGTATTTTCAGGTAGGGCGGAGCCTCAAAGACTTCCACGATTACCTCATTACAGTGGAATGGACTTTAAAATTAGGGTTGCCCACAGCATTAATTTTAGTAGGATTTTCTAGTTGGTGGTTAGCCGGATTCGCGATGAAACCGATTTACCAATCCTACCAACAAATCCAACAGTTTACCGCGGATGCTGCCCACGAATTACGGACTCCTTTAGCCGCGGTATTGGCGACAGTAGAATCCGCTCTTTTAATGCCTCATTTAGATGAAAAAGAGGCGCGGGAAATTTTGCGAATCATAGAGCGGCAAAACTCACGATTAACTCAGTTAGTTGTTGATTTGCTGCTCTTAGCTCGCATGGACAAAAAAAACGCACCCGTGCAGAGTCAGTTGTGTTGTCTCAATGACGTTGTTAGCGATTTAATCGAAGAATTAGCAGCGATCGCGATCGCCGCGAAGGTGACGTTAATATCTGAAGTGCGGGTGCATCAGCCCTTGACTGTTGTCGGTGATTCCGATCAGCTTTATCGTGTAGTTTCTAATTTAATTGTTAATGCCATTCAATACACTTTACCCGGTGGGAAAGTGACTGTTATTTTAGAGAAAAAAGACCATTTAGTTGTGATTCATGTTCAAGATACAGGGATTGGGATTGCAGCAGAAGATCAAAGGAAAATTTTTGATCGTTTCTATCGAGTCAATAGTTCACGCGATCGCGTCACTGGCGGATCGGGATTGGGATTAGCGATCGCGCAGGCTATAGCCTTAGCACATCGCGGGAGCCTGACTGTACAGAGCTCCTTGGGTATGGGTAGCACTTTCACCCTGCGATTGCCTTTGCGAGCATCTCCCTATTAAAGCATGGTTTATCTCATTTATTCTTAAGGGAAAATCACCTCTTTAGCGGAAGTTTTTTTCCCTTTTTTTGTCCTCAATAACGGGTGTCGTTTTTGGAGTTAATAAAAACTTGCCAAACTTCGCGTACAAAGCTGGTAATACTACCAACGTTAAAGCTGTAGAAGTAAATAACCCACCCAAGACAACCACCGAAAGTGGCTGCAAAATTTCCTTTCCTGCACCACCATCCACTACCAAGGGAGCTAACCCTAAAGCCGAAGTAAAAGCCGTCATCAAAATGGCGTTTAGCCGTTCCATTGAACCCTTAATTAATACTTCTTTTAAAGGCATTCCCGCGGCAAATTTGACATTATAATTATCCACCAAAAGTAACCCATTACGAGTCGCGACTCCAAACAAAGTAATAAAACCAACCAGAGACGCGATCGAAATAATTCCTCCAGTCAAAGCTACCGCGATAACTCCCCCTACTAATGCCAAGGGTAAATTAATCATAATCATGGCAGTTGAAGGGATAGATTTAACAGAAAGATACATAATAATCGTAATAACAACAAACGCGATCGTGCTGGAAATCAAAATATTTTGCGTTGCTCTTTCTTCAGCTTCAAATTGGCCTGCATATTGGATATAATAACCAGAAGGAATCTGCACTTTTGCCTTAACTTTATCTCGAATTTCATTGACGACAGAGCGTAAATCTCTCCCCTTCGCATTAGCCGCGACAACAATAAGACGAGAAACATTTTCGCGATTGATCGTATTAGGGCCAGTACCATTGTTAACTGTGGCAACTTGAGCTAGAGGAATTTTATTCCCCCCAGGAGTATCAATTAATAAATTCCGAATCCTGTCGAAGTTTTGACGTGCTTCAGGCTTTAACCACACCACAAGATCAAAAGTTTGTTGCTTGTCTAAGACTTGGGAAACCACCCGCCCATTCAGGGCAGTTTCAATCATTTCGGCAAGTTTTCCCACTGTCAAACCATATCGACTCGCCGCGGCGCGATCGAAATTTATTTTAATTTGTTCGATGGGTACTTGGGGTTCTAATTGCAAATCGACAACTCCTGCAACGGTTTTCATTACATCATTAACTTCTCTCCCAATAGCGCGGAGTTGTTCTAAATCAGGGCCGAAAATTTTGAGCGCGATCGCGCTCCTTACCCCAGACAAAACCTCATCCATACGGTGTGAAATAAAACCGCCAATATTCGGCGCAACACCAGGTAATTTAGCAAATTCCTCCCGCAGTTTTTCCAAAGTTTTTTCCCTATTTTTCATCCCTTCATCGCTTAACTCTATATCCAAATGCCCCAAATTCACTCCCCCTGCATCACCATCGCCAGGGGCACGTCCCGATCGCAACTGCACATAAGGAAATCTAGGATCATCTTTAAGTGCATCTTGAATCGCGTCTCCAGCACTATTAGTAGCCTCCAAAGATACACCCGGATATAACAGCAAAGTATTCACCAAAGTTTGCTCCTGAAACTCCGGTAAAAACACCCTTCCCAAGGAGGGAACAATGATAAATGTCGCCACCAAACTCGCAACAGTGAAAGACAAAATAATTCCAGAATTGCGGATGGAAAAAGTTAACAATGGATGATAAAACCCCTTAAAAAATCTCGCTACCCAGGGTTCCTTTTCTGGCAATTTCCCATGAGGTAATAAGATCGCGCACAAAGCTGGAGTCACCGTCAATGCCGTCACGCTAGAAGCCAAAACTGCTACTAAATAACCAATTCCCATCGGGATAAAAATACTCCCTTCCACACCCGCCAACGCAAAAATGGGAGAGAAAACAACTATCGTAATTATAGTAGCTCCAAATACCGAATCACGCACCTCTTGACAGCCGTCAAATACAACCTCTAACACCGGACGAGGATCGGGAGAGTATTTATTTTCTCGCAGGCAACGATAGACATTTTCAGCATCTACGATCGCGTCATCAACGGCGGAACCAATTGCTACAGCTAACCCTCCCAAAGTCATTGTATTCAAACCTTGTCCCAACCAATTTAGAGCCAAAACTCCTAGTAATAAAGACAGAGGAAGAGCCGTTAAACAAACGGCAAGGTTACGCCAATTCATCAAAAAAGGAATGAGGATAATAGCAACAATAATACTCCCTTCAATTAAAGCTTCTTTAACATTTTTAATAGAGGAATCAATATAGTTATTTTGGCGAAAAGTCGCAGTCACTTTGATATCTTTAGGTAAACCATATTTTACCTCTTCCATTGCCGATTCAATAGCACGAGTAACAGTGGGAGTATCAGCGAGAGGCTGTTTATTAATCATCACAATAATTGCCTTTTTCCCGTTAAAACGGCCATCTCCTCGTTTGATAGCCGGACCAATTTTAACCTCAGCCACATCCCCTATTTTTACTGTTCCCTTGCGGGAAGTAATTACCGATCGCGTTAAATCTTCGATAGATTCAATCCGCCCAATTCCTCTAATTAACTTTTCTCGATCCGCGGTGATTAAATAGCCGCCCGCAGCATTAACATTCGCCTCCGCCGCCGCCTCTGTAATATCTTTTAATGAGACATCAAACGCGATCAGTTTGACAGGATCGACTAATACTTGATATTGGCGGATATCGCCGCCATAAGCTACAACCTGACTGACACCAGGAACAGCTAATAAACGATTTGTTACTTGCCAATCGACAATTCTTCTCACTTCCATTAGGGAAGTTGTTTCAGAGGTAAACGCGTATTGAAGGACAGTGGCAACGGGAGAACTAATGGGAGAAATTAGCGGTGTTTCCACTCCTTCAGGTAGCTTACTTTCAGCTTGTTGTAATCTTTCTGTGACTAATTGGCGTGCTTGATAGATATCAATTCCCCAGTTAAAGATCACTTTAACAACAGAAATTCCTGGGGCACTGGAGGAACGTACTGCTGTTACTCCGGGGGTTCCATTAATGGCACTTTCAATGGGTAAAGTCACTAATGATTCGACTTCTTCAGGAGCAAGTCCGGGGGTTTCAGTTTGTATTTCAACTTGAGGAGGTGCAAAGCTGGGGAAAACATCCAAGGGCATTTGGATGATGGTGCGAAAAATCCAAAAGGTAATAACAATTGCACCGATAATGACGAGCCAGCGACGGGCAATTGACCATTTGATAATATCACTCAGCATTTTAATTTAGAGAAAATAAAGAAGATGTCACTATTACTAATTCCCAAGGATCAATTCCCAAAATTTTCAGGATTTTGCGGGTGATTTTCCTCATAATTCCCCACTGAAACTGAGATAGGCAAAGTGGGCGGGTTGTGATTTTCGAGATAAGCCTCTGTTTCATACGCGATTGTGCTATACTCTGAATTGCCAAGTACAAAAGATCGATCGCGCTTCCGGCGACCTGCCCAAACACCAACAGAGAAAGCCCCAGCACCTAGTATTGTTCCTCCTAGGGCTCCCGCCAACCATAAAGGGACAGGAAAACTGTTAAAATTAGCCTTTATATTCTCAGGATTTGCGGCCTTCTTTTCCTCGGCTTCTGAATGTTTGTTACCACCACGCAAAGATTGGGCATAAAGTTGAGGCGCACGTTGCGTTACGATCAAATCTCCATCAAACAAACCACTTTTTATCTCAACCATATCGCCGGAAGTTTGACCTAACTGGACTTCAACAGATTGATAAGCATTTCCATTTTGGACATAAACGGTTTTTTTACCATTAACATCTACGATCGCGTTACTGGAAATTGCCAAAACATTGCTTGCCGTCTGCTCTGTTAAAATCTCCACTTCAGCAAATAACCCCGGTTTCAACTTTCCGTCAGGGTTATTCAGTTCAGCTTGCACTGGGACTACCCGCGTTTCTCCTTGGACAGAGGAGCCAATTCTCGAAATCGTGCCTCGGAAAATACGGTTAGGTAAACTGGCCACTTTCACCCTCACTTCTTGACCTTCTTTTACTTGATTCAAATCTTTTTCATAAATATTGGCTGTGGCAAAAACGCCACTATTATTTAATAGTGTCATCAAGGGTTTTTCCGCGGCATTTACTGATTCTCCGGGTGTTATTTCTCTGTCAGAAACCGTGCCGGTAATAGGCGCGAGTACGGTAACAAGTCCTTTATCATTAGCAATCGTTCCTAATTGTTGGAGACGGGCTTGATAGGCTGCATTACTGAGGCGAATGCGAGATTGAGCGATTGCGGTTGCACTTTGGGCTCGTTTAAGTTGGTTTTCTGCTTCCAGAATGGCCACGGGGCTGAGAGCTTTGGTAAGTTGGGTTTGGGCTTCTGCCACTTTTCCTTGTGCATCTCGTAACTCCCGCATGGGGAGGTTGATTTCGGCTTGTTTAATTTCGGTTTCGGCTTGGATCACATTGGCGCGTTGAGAAGCTTTCGTGAGTGCAGTTTTGGCCGCGGCTAATTTGGCTTGTGATTCCAGCATGGTGCGTCGTGGGATCGCGCCCTCTTCTACTAATTCTCGATCGCGATCGTAAGTTTCTTGTGCGACGGCTACTTCTGTTTCCGCTTGTGCGATTTCGGCAGAGGCGATTTCAATCTGTCGCTGATAGTTTTGTTTGGTTGTCCCTACTACCGATCGCGTATTTACCAATTCTTGCTCTCCCTCATACTGTTTGGTGGCTGCGGCCAGTTGAGTTCTCGCTTGCAATATCTCTGCTTCTGCTATTTTGAGGACGCGATCGTAGTTTCCTTGGGCTAATTTTAAGTCCCCTTGCGCCTGCTGCAAATCTGCTTCTGCTTCTGCTTGTTTCGAGAGAGATTCCACGCGCAATTGTGCTAATTCGGAACTAGACAAAACCGCGAGGGGTTCACCTTTTGATACTTGATCGCCCGGTTTCACTAACAACTCTACTACAGTGCCACTAACTGGGGGTCGAACTTCTACTTTTTGGTTGGGTAGAGTCTCAATTTGACCTGTGGTTTTGATCCCGATCGCGAGGAGCTGACGGGTGGCAGGCTCGACTTTGATTCCCAGTCGTGTTGCTGTTTTGGCATCGACAGAAATCGAAGTCGACCCTTGAGTGTCTTCGTGGGCGCCCTTAAATTCATCTCCATGTCCGGCGTGAGCGAAAACAGCCGCGGGAGAAGTTAGTAAGTTTAGGGTAAGGAGAATCCCCGCAGATAAGCGGAGCACCACTGGGCGGTGGGAACAGTCGCTTAATCGAATCATTAAAAATATTCTTCCGTCATCGGGTAGATTTCATAAGTTAGTTTTGCACCTAAAAATGAAATCAGGATGAAATTCAACCACAAGGCGCGATCGGTCTTGACTGGACAAAATTGCTGAAACAGGTGTGCCCCGGACGCGATCGGCTAGGGCTGAGACGCGATCGGACTAGAATACCTGCCATAATTTTAGGTATAGCAATTCTCATACTTGTGAGCTACAGAGTTTTCTCGTTTTTCTTAACTCTTAATCGGGAACTCTTAATCGGGAACTCTTAATCGGGAATAAATTAGACCTCATCTTAGAGAGAAACGCGTTTCAATGATGTAGGGAAATAAAATAAACCACTTTGACACAAAGACACAAAGGGGTAAATTTATCGGATTTTGAGAGACTCTCTATTCTATGTCCTTAGTGCCTTAGTGCCTTAATGGTAAAACAACGGCTCACCTGATCTAGCAATTCTCATACTTGTGAGGTACAGAGTTTTCTCGTTTTTCTTAACTCTTAATAGGGAATAAATTAGACCTCATCTTAGAGAGAAACGCGAGAGCATTTTTTCTGGGTCTTCCTTTAGAGCTAGAAGGGCTTATAAACTTCCTAAAATCTCGATACTCCCCCAGATAAACAACATGAATTAAATGCACTAAAGATCCCTGGAACGATTGTTAGAAATTTTAACATCCCAGACCTTATTATACATTTTTTTTGATTTTTATAACTTAAATATAGCAATCCCAAATGAGTTGTCACAGATTTAATGTTAATAAATTGAGTGGGAGCGTCTCGCGTTGGAATGGTTTCGGCGCGTGCAAGATACTGGCACTGCCAAAACTCTCACAACCTATTTAGGATTGCTATATGTTGGGTTTCGTACC
>Ga0209812_10000269_pt1 | contig 48739 bp, 41 predicted proteins | sample JI71714BDNA_FD_187502 | JGI IMG/M metagenome (GOLD analysis project Ga0209812, IMG submission 187502) | Wastewater effluent complex algal communities from Wisconsin, to seasonally profile nutrient transformation and Carbon sequestration -... | ecosystem: Engineered > WWTP > Effluent > Algae...
CCAATAAACGCCCCTGTACCAAATGGCCAAGACCTGGGAAAAATACATTACAAAGCGCCGCAATTACATTGCCACCGCTGCCTTGTTGCGAAGGATAACTTGACATCACCGACCTCCTCGTTTAACCAATCTGGGCACTAGCACTTCGCTAGTACGACAATGATGACGCGCTAGCGAAGCCACACCGGCTTGCGCGCTGCCCATAATGCTAAACCTAACGCGAAACAGCGCAATTGCCAATGCCTACACATTGGCAATGTGTAAGCAGCTGTAACCGTTGTCACAATTGCGCTGGCGCTATACCCACACCACAAGACTCGCTTTAAAACGCCATAGCCCACCCAAACTTAGTGCGGTGCAGTGACAAACCCCAATTTAGTTAACCCCGCCGCTTGCACTGCCGCCATGGTTTTCACCACGTGCTCATAGGCGACCGCTTTGTCACCGCGCAATTGGATCTCTGGCTGCACCGGCGCGGCGGCGGCTTGTGCGAGCCGCTGCGTTAACTCGTCCATACTGACCGGTTGCTCATTCCAATGCACCTGTCCATTGGCCGTCACTGCCAAATGAATGGTTTCTGGCTTGATCGGATTGGCGCTGGCACTGGCTTGCGGTAATTCCACCGGCACTGAATTGGTGATCACCGGCACCGTGATGATGAAAATAATCAATAACACCAACATCACATCCACCAAGGGGGTCATGTTGATTTCACTCATTACCTCTTCTTGTTGGTCAAAATCGCCACCAAACGCCATGATTAGGCCGCCTTCTTCTGCTGTTTGGCCGCAGGCGCAGCACCGGTTAAAAAGTACGCATGCAGCTGAAATGCAAAGCGATTTAATTTACTAACAATACCTTTATTGCCACGGCTTAGCGCGTTGTATGCCAACACCGCAGGTATCGCCACCGCCAAGCCAAACGCCGTCATAATCAGCGCTTCCCCAACCGGGCCTGCCACTTTATCAATCGAGGCTTGACCTGAAACGCCAATGCCGACCAAGGCGTGGTAAATCCCCCACACAGTGCCGAATAACCCAACAAAAGGTGCGGTCGACCCCACTGATGCCAAAATCGCCAAGCCTTTTTGCATCTGTTCGGCACTTTCATCGATGGCGCCTTTTAAGGTGGACGTTAGCCAATCCGCCAGCGGCAAATGGCCATGCAAATCGTCACTATGCGTACTGTGATGATCAACCGCCGCTTGCCCTTGATCCGCCAAATAACGAAACGGATTGGCCAAGCCAGCATGTGGATTTGCCGCTGATAAAATCTGTAAGCCTTGCGCATAACTTTGTGCATGCCAAAAATCATGGCTCGCTCTGACCACAGCGCGCAGCGCCAACAAATGTTTGAGCCGCAATAAAATCACGATCCATGAGGCAATCGACATCAACAATAACAAAATAGCCACGCTTTTAATGACAAGATCGCCTTGCGCCCAAAGGGCGGCAACGCCGTACGGATTGTGTTGCATGCTAGTTTCTCCTCCGCGTAAACCATTCATGTCGCCTACAGTGGCGTGAATGGCTGAACGCTGTTACAAAATAATGTTGTGAAAAATGTGTTAAAAATCACTACTTACTCATTCTGAGCAAGGCCGCGGTTAAATAGCTTCATCCGCGGTCATCACGCCTTGCGCTAGCACCTTGTTTAACTGGTGCAAATTGTCAGCGCCGATGTTGTGCCAAAGAGTCCGTTATGGATTTAACGTAAAATTCAGTGGCATTTCATACCAATAATCAATCGCTTTTCCTTGCTGTTTGGCAGGGATAAAGGTCCAGCGCTTGACGGCATTCAGCGCCGCTTGATCCAAACGGCTAAAGCCACTGGAACGTTGAATACGCACCTCCGCTACGGTGCCATCGGCTTTGACCAACAACAGTAAAATCACCCGCCCCTGCTCTTTGAGTTTGCGCGACATTTTGGGGTACATCGGCGGTTTGTTATTCAAGCCTGCGGCATCGGATAGCGGCAGCTGTACTGTCTGAGTCGGCGCGGGAACCGCTTTCGTCGCCGCTGCCATGCTTGGCGGAGGTGTTGCGGATGACGGCCTTGCCAACGTGTTGCTTGTTGCAGGCGGTTTGACCGGCGTGACTGTTTGACGCTGTGTCTGACGCTGTGGTCGAACCGATGGCTTTTTGGCTAACGGCTTAGGGGTAACTATCGGTTTGACCGGCGTTGGAGGACGAACAACGGGCGCGGGTTCAGGCGCAGGCGTTGCGATCGGTGTGGGCGCCAACATGACCGCCTGTAACACCGCCGGTGCGATATCAAGTTCCGGTTTTTCATCCGCCACCGTTTGCCACGCCAGCACAATAGCGACCGCGTGGGCTACCAGGGTTGCTGCTACACACGCCATATTTGAAAACGACTGCCGCACAAATCACCAAAAAGCAAATCTTTATGAGAATTGTTATCATTATCGCACAACCCATGCCGTTTGCCTAGCCAGCAAAACGCTACGGCCTAGCAACGCTCGCTAAGCAATGGCTTAAATAGCACCATAGAATAAAAAAATTGGAAAAATAGCTAAGCCCTAGCCACGACATCAACCTATGACGTGGCGTCGCACCGATGGCCGGGCGACATCATGCAGGCACACTATCTCCGACCACGGCAGGTCGAGGACTGCGCTCTAGGATAATCGCGCTGGAGGGCGGCATGCCAATGCCAGACTCACGCTACCCCATAGCGTCATCATCAGCATGTCTGCGCGGCATCCCTGTTGCAGTAGCCATGCCCACAGCGGACTTTGACTCAGCACAATCAGTAACACTGCCGCCACCCCAAAGCCATGGCAACTTAGGCAAACCCAAGCCCACGCCAGGCGGTGTTGCCAGCGCTGTGATGTATTCGACGATATGAATTGCTGATACCACAGTCGCATGCCGCAATACAGCATGGCACAGGCCGCCAAGCCAAAGGTCGCCAGTATCGCATTGACCCACAGTGGCCAGATTTGGGCTTGATGCAAACTCAGCAATCGAGCACGTAAGGTTTGCCAAGGGCCGCCACGCGGATCGGTCTGCGCCAATAACGCAGCATCAGACCAGCGCACTAACACGCTATGTTGGTGTTGCCACAACTGCTGCGGCCAGGCAGTGAATAACAAGGTTGCATCCCATGCCGATGGCCGATCAATGGTGACTTTATGCATCTGAACGCCCCATGTTGCTGGGGCATTGTGGCGCAAGGAAGTATTCGTTGGTGCTGAGTTATCCATCAGCAGGTGACTGAAGCTAGACGCGCCGCCGTGAAAGCGTGGATCAGGTGCTTGCCATGACGCTGGAATATGGGACCATAGTCGCGGCCACTCAGGGTTCTGATCATCGAGCGATAGCACGGTTAATGGATGCATCACATGCTGAGTCGCCACGGGCGTAGCGTGCTTTAGCGCCGCTGCGCCAGCAAACTGCATACTGGTGGCAGGAAATAACTGCTGATAAAAATCTGCACTGCTGCTACGCGAATGGTCACTACCCGAATGGTCACTACGCGAATGGCCACCCTGCGAAGCGCTGCTATTAGTAATAACGCTAACCGCTGGATTGTACAACATGGCAATGGGGGCCGAATTAAAAGCAAACATCAGCGTCGCAACCCCAGTGCCCAGCCACATCACACAAAACGGCAAGGTCACCATGGCTAAGCGACGATGCCACAACCGCCAGTGAGTCTGCGCGTTCATCGGCGCTGCTGACGTTGACAACGTGAATGACTTTAACGGTATTGACAGCGGATACCGGCTAACCCGACGCCGCCACTGCACGACGCCACCGACGGCCAATAGCACATACAACACACTCAGTGCCGCAATCACCTTGCCACCATAAGGCCCCAACCAACCGTGCGCTTGATAATGCAGCTGGAAAAACAAGGTGCCGAGCGCCATAGCATCTGGATCTAAGGCCATGGCAAGCTCCGCGGGTGATTGATGCTCAGATGCTGGCTGCCCAGTTTGTTTCCCTGTTTGTCGCCCTGTTTGTAGATCGCTGGTTACTGGCTGCCCAGAGATGGGATCTAACATCTGCCGTTGGAGCGGCGCGCGTGCGGCAAATGGTGGCGCTGATGGCTTGCCAGTTGCCGCTTGCCAACGCACCAGCAAAAACGGCTGGCGAGCTGTTGGAAACTCGATATACCAGCGCGGTGCCGTCGCGGCGTGCTGCTGTAGATAGCGAATGGCATGCTGGAATTGTTGTGATTGCAGGACAGGTTGCGGCTGTGCCGCAGATAGAGGTTGTGTCACAGATCGTGGTTGTGTCACAGATCGTGGTTGTGTCACAGATAGTGTCGAAGCTAGTGTCGAAGCTAGTGTCGGCGGTTGCGATACCAACGGTCGAGGCGTCACAGATGATATTGATGCCGCTGCGCTATCTGGCTGGCCAGACGACTGCACCTGGCCATAGGATTGAACATAACGGTTGGCATAACCGCCACTGATACCATCCAATTCGGCACGGAAAAAACTCAAGCTGCCACTGATCCACACCATGCACAGCAGTCCTGCGATCAACAGCGCCAGTGGCAGATGCAGCTGTTGCAGGCCGCGCGCCTGAAGGCTAAATAGCGCCAAGCCACCGGTATTATTTGACCTCGGGGTCATAGCGACGCCTCATAAACAACCTGATGCACAACCTGATGAACAACCTGATGCAAGCACGCAACACAACCGCGCTGAAAAACACGGCACTGAAAAACACGGCACTGAGAAACACGGCACTGCGGTTTGCGCCCATATAGGCACCTCGGGGCGAGATCAGTATGCATACACTCGCCCGCCCGCACAGATGAGCCACAGCAATATCAAGCACAACATCGCCATGGGCCGCGAACGCACACTGAGCGCCCAGAGACTGAGCACTGCATAGCCAACAAACCCCAGCAGAACGCTGGCGATGACAGCCTCAGTCGGCAGCATTCGCCACTGCGTCACCAGCCCCCATGCCAGCAGAGCACTCGCATCGAGCATCACGCCATACCCCAGCAACAGCAGCAAAACGCCACTCGCCAGCGCTCGAAGCTCACGACCTCGCACCCCACTAATCCGCCAACTGTCGCAAAATTTGCAGTTGATGATTATGCTCGCTACTGGCCTCTTGGCTGCCGTAGGCTAACACCAAATCGGTGCGGCCATCTTGGTTGAGATCAGCCGCTTGTACCAACTCGCCATTTTGCGGCAACATTAAATTCAGCTTGTTACTTTTTTCACTAAACAACTGGGCCGGCACAGGCGCAAACATCCGTAACTCGTCGTCATCACTGGCCAGCACTAAGTGTGTGGCATTGCGGTTATCTTTGACTAACTTAAACAGCGGTAACGACACCGATCCTTTGCTGATACTAATGTTCACCGTTAACTCTTGCTGATAGGTTGGTTTTTCCAGAAAACGGCCATCGGGGCGCTGCACATAAAACAGTAAATCCACATTGGCTGAGCCCGACACTAAGGCGCGCACTATGCTACTGACGCCAATCTCGGCCGCTGGCGTGTAAAAATCCAAACGACCATCACCATTTAGATCGTCAAACTGCACCTCAAACTGTACGCCTTTGGAATCAATACGTTGTGAAGGCGCTTTGCTAAACACCAAGCGCTGCGCTTGCTGTTGGCCATAGTGAATTAAATAACTGTATTGCTGCTCCATGGCATTTACATAGCGGCGCTGCTGCACCACGGCGTCTGGAATACCATCGGCATTGATATCCTGCACTCGTTCCAAACGGGTGATCACCAAACCGGCATAACTACGGCCATCCCCGCCGCGCATTTGGGCTTGCACATCAGGCGTTAACCCAAGCTGTAATGGCCAGGTTTGCCGGTCTGACAATTGGCCATCGGCTTGCTGCAAAAATACATGCAGTTGGTCATCTTGACTAAACACCACATCGGTTTTGCCATCTAAATTGACATCCACCAGCCGTGGTTCACGGGTTTTATAGGTCGGCCGCTCGTCAAATAATTCCATTAAAGGATCGACCGCTAAAAATTGCTGGCGAAAACGACCGTCGGCCTGCTGCTGCATATAGTGCCAACCGGCAAAATCGGGCACTAAAAAGTCGCTGAGCTGGTCTTGATTCACATCATGGCTAAAGGCCATATGCAGCAATCGCTTGCTATCAATCACGCGGTACATCGAGCTAACATCCACCAACGAAAGCCACTGCGCACTGGCGCGATCAAAGCGACTGATCCCTTTGTTGGTCAACACCACCAATTGGCTTTGTGGCTGGCCGGCAATATCGGCTTGGGCAAAAAACTGCGCGCTCGCCGGCACCCCCAACTGCCGAGCTTGACCACTGCGGCTATCCACTTCACTGAGCCAGCGCGACTCACTGTTGTGACCACTGACCCAAATATACGGCTGATGTTTGGCAACCAACACGCCGCCATTGGCAGGATGCTCTAACGCCACTCGCTGTGGGCTAAAACTAATCGCGGAAGCGACCGGCGCGAGCAGCATGCTACTTAGCGCCATGGTGAACGCGCATATGTGTGAAAACCAAACATTCCCCCCGCTTTGATGAGGAGACTGAGACTGCCGAGAACGCGCATCACAAGACCATGTCGTTGTGGCGGCCAATTCTGCGGTATGGTGTAGCTGGTGCATGTATTCATCCTTGCATCGTTAAGTCAGCAGATAGCTGTTATGGCGTGAAACCGAGCTTGCTTAACATACGCCCGAAACCCGCCACAGGTTTAGCGCATCTTATGGCATGGGCTGGCGATTTTTCCTCGGCGATTGTTTTATATAAGCGCAATGCCCAACGCTGTGGTAGCTCCCAGTGCCGTGCTTGTGAAAATTCGCCCATATTGCCTCAGACAAGGTAAAATGAAACTTTTCACGTTAATGTTGAGATTTTTTTATGTCGATCAACTGGTTTCCCGGTCACATGCACAAGGCGCGCAAAGAAATCGCCGAAGTAATGCCGCAAGTCGACGTCATTATTGAGATGATTGATGCCCGCATCCCATTTTCGAGCGAAAATCCGTTGGTCAACGATTTACGCGGTGACACCCCTTGTATCAAAGTGCTAAACAAAGCCGATTTAGCGGACCCGGTGAAAACCGCGTTATGGCAGCAGCATCTTGAGCAAGAAGCTGGCATCCACACTATTGCAATTAGTCAGCAAAATCCAGAGCAAATCAAGGCTTTATTGCAGTTATGCAACGAATTATTACCCGAGCGTAACCTTGATGTCCGCGGTGCTCGCGCCATGATTATGGGGATCCCTAATGTCGGTAAATCGACCTTAATCAATACGTTGGCAGGTCGTATTATTGCCAAAACCGGCAATGAAGCCGGCGTCACCAAAGCGCAGCAACGGATCAAACTCGACAATAACGTGATCCTCACCGACACGCCGGGCTTTTTATGGCCCAAATTAAGTCCAGCCAGCTGTGGCTATCGGTTGGCCATCACCGGTGCGATTAAGGAAACTGCATTTGATTATGCAGACATCGCCTTATTTGCCGCCGATTACCTGCTGCACGCCTATCCAGATCGTTTAATGGCACGCTTCCAGCTGGAGGAATTACCCGATCATGATGTCGCGCTGCTCGATGCCATTGGTGAGCGGCGTGGCTGTCGTGTCAAGGGGGGTACCATCGACCTAACCAAAGCAGGTGCCATTTTGGTCAATGAGTTACGTAGCGGTGGTTTAGGTGCTATCACCTTAGAAACACCTGAAATGGTGACAGTTGAACAAGCCAGTGCTAAGGTAGACGAGGCTAAAAAAGCCAGCGAAAAAGCCGAGCGCGACAAGGAAAGAGCGAAACGGGCGAAAAAACGTTACCGCTAACGTGTTTGTTCACGGGATTGCCGCGCCATAACAATAGAACCCTGCCACAGGCCGGGTCGTGCGCCACCAATGCCAGGAACACCACATGTTAATGATGCCATCTCACAGCGGCGCTCTGCGCCATGCACAGCCAACCTCGCCACCAGAATCAGCCTTGTTATCAGCGCAGCCACCATCGCGTCCACAGCGTTGGTGTGCGCCGATAAGTTTAGCGATCGCCCTGTTTAGTCAAAGTGCACTCGCCGCGCCCGTGGTGATACATAACATTCAAGGCTATGGCTTTGATCCACTGCGGCAATTGGTGCAATTTTCCCAATTTGCCTTTGATGATGAAACAGGAAAAGTGCTGGCGATCGGCGACGCTACGACCAGCATTAAAGCAACGCAACGTATTGATGGTAAAGGCCAAACTGTATTGCCGGCGTTTATCGACGGTCATGGCCATGTGCTGGGGTTGGGACAAAACCTAAGCCAAGTGGATTTACGCCAAAGCGCCAGTGAAGCGCAAGCCACCGTCAAAGTTGCCGCCTTTGCCAAACAGCATCCAGAACAACCGTGGATCTTAGGCCGCGGTTGGAATCAAGTGCTCTGGCCAACGCAACAATTTCCAAGTCGCGCACTGCTTGATGAAGCCGTGCGCGAGCGGCCCGTATGGCTGACGCGGGTTGATGGCCACGCCGGCTGGGCCAACTCCACCGCCTTACGGCTGGCAGGGATCACCAAGGACAGCATAGATCCGCCAGGCGGCAAAATTATCCGCGACGCCCAAGGTGAACCGACCGGCGTATTAATTGATAACGCCATGACCTTGCTGGAGCAAAAAATACCCGCGCCAAGCGCAGAACAGCAAACGCATGCCTTGCAAGCGGCCTTTGATCATTTGTTATCCCTCGGTATTACCAGCGTGCACGATGCCGGCGTCGATGCCAGTAACTTGGCCTTGTATCATCAGCTGCGCCAACAGCAACGCTTACCGGTACGGATTTATGCCATGTTAGCCGCCACCGATCCGGCCTTAAGTCAGTGGTTGCAACAAGGCCCGGTGGATGATAACCGCGATCTATTAGATGTGAAGTCGGTCAAAATTTATGGCGATGGCGCCCTAGGAAGCCGCGGCGCGGCGTTGCTGCAGCCTTATAGCGATAAAGCCAATGAAAAAGGGTTGCTGGTGACCGCCCCCGACAAACTCACCCTATTGATGAAACAAGTGCTGCAGGCCGGTTTTCAAGCCAATGTGCACGCCATCGGTGATTATGCCAATCGTTTAGTGTTAGATCGCTTTGAATTGCTGCTCAATGAAACGCAGCGCCAGCAAGGGCGGCATCGTATTGAGCACGCGCAGGTAATAGCACCGGCTGATTTACCTCGTTTTGCCGCGTTAAATGTGATCCCATCGATGCAGCCGACACATGCCACCTCAGATAAAAACATGGCCGGCGATCGCTTGGGGGTCGCTCGACTGCGAGGGGCTTATGCTTGGCGCAGCCTCGTCGACCAAGGCAATCGGATTGTCGGTGGTTCTGATTTCCCTGTGGAATTGGCCAACCCATTTCATGGCTTACACGCCGCCGTGACTCGGCAAGATCAGCAAAACCAACCTGCCGGTGGCTGGCTGCCAGAACAGCGCCTGTCCTTAGTTGAAGCACTGCGCGCCTTTACCATCGATGCGGCGTATGGCGCCTTTCAAGAGCAACACTTAGGTGGCTTGCAGCCAGGACAATGGGCCGATTTTATTGTGATTGACCGTAATATCTTTACCATTGAGCCGTCGCAGTTGTGGCAAACCCAAGTCCGACAAACCTATGTTGCCGGTCAATTGCGTTTTAGCCTGCAAGCACAAAGCAGCCCGATGGATGATAAAACCCAAGGTAAGGGCAGTGATTCGCGTTCTGTTGACAACAGCAAGGTGCTCGTCACTGACAAGCGCTAAAGATCGCTGGCCATAGCCAGAAGGCGAACAGCCTGCATAAAAGTAACGATGCAAAGGCAAACCTTGTACCAACGCCAGCGCGGCTCACTTCGCGGGCTCTGGGGTGGCTTCGCCCTTGGGTTTGGTCCTCCTATAGACGCGTGCGCCGTTGCGCTTCATGCTGAGGCTTGGTTCAGCGCGGCCCGCGTGCCATAATAGCGCCATTCCCGCCAGCCCAACTATTGCTGAGTTTTACATCGATGATAAGCCAAAAATGGAGCAAACTGATCCGCGCCTTGCAACAGAAAAAGTACCGTAAAACCGAAGGCTTATTTGTTGTCGAAGGGGAAAAAGCTGTACTGGAAGTCCTCGCCTCCAGCTGGCAGGTACAAGCCCTGTTTGCCACCGATGACTTTCTGCAGCGCCATGCCACAGCGGCACAAGCGGCCGCGATGCAGCACAGTGCAAGTGCGGACGAACTGGCTGCCGTCGGCAGTTTTCAAACCAACGATGCCGCCCTTGCTGTGGTGACATTACCCGAATGGCCAGCTTTAACCGCCGCACCCAGCGGATGGAGCTTGATGCTGGATCAAATCAATGACCCTGGTAACTTAGGCACGCTTATCCGCATCGCCGACTGGTACGGCATTGGCCATATTATCTGCTCACCAGATACCGTGGATGCGTTTAATCCCAAAGTGATTGCCAGTGCTAAGGGCTCATTTTTACGAGTGCAACTGCATTATCAAGCGCTGGCGCCTTTATTACAGCAGACCCAAGTTCCGGTATTTGGCGCCTATTTGGGCGGAGAAAACTTACATCAAATGGTGCAGATGCCAGACCAAGGCATCTTGGTACTGGGTAACGAAGCCAAAGGCATCAGCCACGAACTGGGCGAATTAATCACACAAAAAATCACCATCCCCGCCTTTGGGGGCGCCGAATCACTTAATGTCGGTATCGCCGGCGCTGTGATTTTGGATAATATCCGCCGCTTAAGCAAATAACGCTAGGCATAACCTCTTAAGGTTGTTGTTTTCTGCATCAGTGCGCCAAAATAAGTACGGTCCCCACCACCGTCATCCCGGCCCCTAACCAAGCACCCAAGGCCGGACGGCGCCGGTAAACCAGCCACAATAATGGCAACACCACCACTGGGCTTATCGATGACAACATGGCCACCAAGCCGGCATCGCCGGTTTTTAGCGCCTGTAAAATCAACGTCATACCAATCACCATCGACAGCAAGGCATTTAACACCACCATGCCCAAGACCTTGCCTGTCATCGGCTTAGCGCAGCGCGCCACGGCAAAGCCACACCACAGCAGCGCCAGATGACAGACAAGCGCGGTGCTCATGCGTACGGCGGATGCGCTAATGGCATCGACGCCACTGGCCATTAGGGGTTTTAGCATCAAGGTCGACACTGCCTGGCACAGCGCGGCCACTAACCCAAGCGCTACGCCAATCCCAAATTGATGCTGATTATTTTCCCATGCATGCTGCTCTTCGTGGCGCTTGCCAAAGAAGATCGCGGTCATCACGCCGCTACTGAGTAAACTAGCCCCCACCAAGGTCCAGCCCCATAGCGTTTCGCCAAAAAACCACCACGCGAGCAAGGCGGAAAATAACGCATGGGTGGCAAACAAGACGCCGGTTCGACGCGGTCCAAGCCGGTTCATGGAGGCAAATAGCGCCGTATCACCAATCAAGATACCGACCAGCCCCGACAGCATCAACAAACCATAACTATCCAGCGGTAAACTGCGCCATTGCCCCGAATAAAACGCCATGCCCCACAGCAAGGTCGCCGCCGCCGCCATCCGCCAACGAGTGAACGCAAAAGCGCCAAGATGACTCGATGCCTGTGCCGAAAGTAAACTGCCGATGGCCCAACAGGTCGCGGCAGCTATCGCCATCCACTCAAAACTCATGCCGGTGCCACATTAAAAACCCCAGACGACAAGTACCGATCGCCTCGATCACAGACGATGGCCACCACCACAGCGCCGGGATGCTGCTGAGCTATTTGCAAAGCAGCCCACACCGCACCGCCAGAACTAACACCGGCACAAATCCCTTCTTGCCGAGCTAACTGCCGCATGGTATCGAGTGCATCCGTTTCTTGCACATCAAGCACCAGATCCACCCGTTCTTTTTGATAAAAACCCGGTAAATACGCCTCCGGCCAGCGCCGGATCCCCGGAATAGAACTCCCCTCGGCCGGTTGTAAACCGACGATTTGAATGGCTGGGTTTTGCTGTTTTAAATACTGCGAGACGCCCATGATGGTGCCTGTAGTGCCCATACTCGAAACAAAGTGCGTGATCAAGCCCTGACTTTGCTGCCAAATTTCTGGCCCAGTACTTTGAATATGCGCACTGGGATTATCCAAATTATTAAATTGGTCAAGCACCTTGCCCTGCCCTGCAGCTTGCATCTGTAGCGCCAGATCACGTGCGCCTTCCATACCTTGGGCTTTGCTAACTAAAATCAGCTCAGCACCATAAGCTTGCATCGAGGCTTTGCGCTCCGCAGTAGCATTATCGGGCATGATCAAAATCATGCGATACCCTTTAATCGCCGCTGCCATCGCCAGTGCTATGCCCGTATTGCCGCTGGTCGCTTCAATGATGGTATCGCCAGGACGAATAGAGCCGCGTCGCTCGGCCTGCACAATCATATTTAGTGCCGGCCGATCTTTGACCGAACCGGCAGGATTGTTGCCTTCCAGCTTTAGCAGCACGGTACTGCCGTTCGTTGGCTGTAATCGCTGCAGCCGCACCAAGGGCGTGCCACCCACATATTGTTCTATCGTTGGAAATTCTGCCATGTTCGGCTCCACCATGCGCTTACGATCGGCGAGGACAAAGTGACTACAATAGGAACCCTGAGGTTCATTCGAGCCGGCTAGTGTAATGGATTTAACCTGTGACTGCACCCTTAGGTGCGGTGGATTCGGGCCGCTGGTGGGTGGACCGTCGTCTCCGACGGTCAGATGTCGCTTATTGTCCTTGCTGCAGCTGCTGCAAAAACGCCATGCGCGCTTGCTCTTCATCGGTAGGTTGGTATTGATCCTGCCGCAGATCACTGCGCGCAAAACGCCCAAGCGCAAAGGCCTCGTCATTGGCACGTCCAAAGCGCGTCATTTCTGCCGGATGCATCGAGGCGAGCTGCAACCGAATATGCCGCAGTTGTAACTCAGTGTCCGCGCTAGGAAGCACACTGCCATGTACCACCAACTCAAACAATTGTCGCCCTGTGGTGAATCGTTGCTCATGGCTAAGCAAGGCCAGCGACTGGCCTTGTCGATCTTGCAGCAACGCTTGGATCCGATACAGCCCTGGCTGCTTCACCGCCAAAGTCACTGGAATTTTTAACTGGTGATCATCGGTACGCGCACTGTCGACGTGCTCCACACTGGCGACCGCAGTGACATATTCAAACGCCGCACGCACACTGTGTTCACTGTCAGAATACACTTTAAGGCTAAGCTCGGTAGGCCAATCATCATCCGGCGACAGTGCCAATGACCATTGTAGCTGGTGTTGTGGCGGTAACGGGCGGCTTGATTCCGCTATACCTGTGCTGCTGGTGTTAGATGCTGCGCTGTGCTTCTCCAGAGTGCCATCTTGTGCAGTGTTTGGTGCAGCGCTTGGTAATGCATTGGCCGTGCTTGCGGAGGGTAGCGCCATCACGTCACCTGCTTGCAACAAACGATCATCATCCATGGTGCGGATCTCATATCGTAGCTGGCTAAGGACAGTGCTGGCTGCGAGGTTATCGACGCTCAGTGACACCTCGAGCGTATCGGGACGATAATATCGATAATGTTGTAACGCCAGCCGCCATGCCGAACCGTCGGCTTGCTCAATGGCTTGCGCATGATATTGCTGATCATCGGCGGGTAAAAACGCCGCCTGATACGGCTGTGAATATGGCGGATAGGCAACACTTTCGGCATAAGCCGCTGCGACCGAGGGCGTCGTGGCAGGCTGGTCAGTCGCCGGCGGCTGTTGAGCGGGAGTCGCGACCGACGGCGGTTTTGGCGTGGTTTGCTGCATCGGGTTCAATACAGGCCTTGGGGTATCGTGGTTGCCGATATCTAATTCACCTTGTTGCCCTCCGTCCAACCACCCAGCCAACCAGATCGCCAACCAAGCAACCAGTACAAAAGATACAAGCATTGATATAAGCAGAAACCATCCGCCCGGTTTTTGTGGCATCATCATGCGCAACCTCAACATAAGGTTATTAAATTCATATTGTTATTGAGAATCATGTCATCGCTTTAGGGCTAACACGCGGTCATGATCAGGTTCGATCACAACCGCTTGCTCAGGTTTAGGCTGTAAAACCCACTGCCGACAACGTCAACTCTTTATTAGGGTGCCGTCGCCCATACCAGCTGTGACAGCGACTGCCGATCCGAGTTATTGACATAACGCCAGCGAGCAAAATAGGGAAAACCGTAATAAATATCGCTATAGGCTAAATTCCAGCGACTATTGTCACTGTAGGTTGCGCTGCCATTGAGCGTGGTAAAACGGCCTTTTTGGCTATTTTCAATCACAGTACCATGGCTGTATTTATGGGCCATCAGCAGTGGGAAATGTTGTGGCCACAAACCGCTGACGCCGCTACTGACCGAGGTCAACTTGCCATCGAGCGCCACACTGGTGCTACAGCTGTTGAAACTCGCGACGCGATTGGCACCACAACTCGAATGCAGCGCCACGACGCCGTCATCATCGCCCGGAATAAAAGGACTGGTCGCGCCTAATAAATCACTGGCGCCTCCGACAATACGTAACCTTGGAATACGCTGGTTATGCAGTGTGGCGGTTTGCCGAGCCGTATTCACTTGCAGATCATTCAAAACCCCCAAATTGCCCCGGCGTGGGGCTTCACCCAGCCATAACCCGACCGCTTGCCGCACCAATTCACCGGCATTGCCATCCGCCACATTTATGGCTAAATCGGCCAACTCAGCACCGCCACCAGCGCCGGCAAAATCGATGGTTGCCACAATATTTAATGGGTTTAAACCAGCGTTACGTAGCCAAGTAGCTTGATTTTCTAGCAGATGTCTTGCCACCAAATCGCCAGTGGAGTGCGTAACTAGCACACAGCCTGGCGCACATAAATTACTGCGAGAAATTTGTTGTAACTTGGGCCAGACATAATCGGTACTAATTTTACCTTTGAGCCGTTCATGTGATGGCCAATCAATGCGAGCGCTGGCTTTATCGCGCCAAAAACCTTGCCAGTAACTATCACCATTTCGCGTGACGGCATCGGCATTGGGTTTGGCGGGTAATTGAGAAGGTTGAAAACCATGGATCAGAATAATCGGGTGATTGCCAGCACACACAGCACCGGCAAATAAAGTGGCAGCAAGGCTGAGCCCTTGCAGCAAACTTTTGGTTTTTTTCATCGCAAGTCCTTGTTTTATAATAATACAGCACTTGCGACCTAGACGGCCTAACTCCCCAGAGCGCATGGCTGCTACAGTAATGGTGAATGCATTACCATTTGTGCAGCGGGCGTAACCAGCGTGTTCCATCGCTGTTGTGCAATAACCTTCGTCCCCATGCTGACCTGTTCGCGATGATGCGCAGCCCCTGTCAGACCCAATCCAGCACCACTCGTGCTCGACCTGTTATTGCCCATGTTGCCCAAGTTCCACAGCCGCGATTGGCGCAAACGCCAGAATCCGGCAGCAACTGCTCCGAGGTAATACCAGTCAAAACATAGCAAGTTGTCACAAAATTGCGAAAAATTTGCCATGATATTTTTCTGAGATCGAACAGATAAAATATAAGTTACTGAATTAAATTAGATAAATTTGAAATGAAACATGTCTTTTTTGCAGGTTGTGTGAACATCTTAGAGTCATGACGAGGACGCACTGAGTACGTCATCTTGTGCCGCAACCCACTGCATCGGTACGAATATCACGCCGTTGATCGTTTGCGGGGTTGCGGTCGGCACAAAGCCCCAGCGCTGATACACCGCCACCGCATAAAGCGAGGAATTGACGGTGATAGGTAATAACGATGGGGTTTGTCGTGCTACTTCTACCGGTGTTGGCTGTTGTATGCAGAACGCAGAAGATCTTGCTGCTGTTGGGCTCTGAGCAACATTGGGTTGCGCTGAATCCGGTAGTGCTGAGTCTGTGACAACTTTGGTTGTCATTGCTGTACGTTGCCAAGCCGCGATCTGCACGGCGAAGTAATGCGCCTTGGCAAGTTGCCACAACTGCCTTGCAATGCCTTGTCGCTGCATCGAAACGGCGACAAATAAATGATAAAGGTGCTGCTGATTTTTCATCCCCAACACACCACAGAGTCGGATGGAAGGCTGTATCAGCGCCGATATGGAATGAACGCTGGCTTGCCGCACCGGGACTATAGGATCAAGTTCATCACACTCTGCGACCCAATAACAAAAACCATCCTGCATAAATTGCAAAATGGCGGGGGCATTGTTGCTGAGCATAAATTGCGTGCGGCCTTGTGCGGAAAACCCAGGCAAAATCACTTGCTGTGCCACCTCGGTAATCAAATCAGCAATGGCCTGTGCATCCGAGAGCGATGCACGCCGAAACGTTACCCGCATGCTATGATTTGACGCAGTAACAACATCTGAGCTGGCGCTCAGCTGCGAAGTGCACAACGATGTGGTCGTATTCGCCAGTCCATCGATGGACGTCGTATCATTCGACATGCGGAACCACTCCTTGGTTTGTTGACGGTTGCAATGCTCGCTCGTGAAGATGCTCGCTCGTGAAGATGTTCGGCCGCAAGGATGGTTTGCCGAAAACGGTGTTCGCTGCACTTAAAACTGAGCACCGCAGCTAACCACGCCCTCAGGCTAAAACAAATTCGATTTTGGGCTTAAAACCACAGCAGTTCCACTGACCGATACCATCAACATGCCATTGGTTTGGCCCAGCACTTGGTAATCGATATCGATGCCAAGTACCGCATTCGCCCCCAATTCATACGCTTTTTGTCGCAGCTCCGCCATGGCGATTTCACGGGCTTTTTCCAGTTCACGCTCATAGGTGCCGGAACGTCCGCCCACTAAGTCGCGCAGGCCGGCAAAAATATCTTTGAATAAATTCGCGCCCAAAATCGCTTCACCAGCAATCACGCCGCAATATTTGCTAACGCTTTGGCCTTCAATCGAATTGGTGGTGGTTAAAATCATCTAGAACCTCAAGCTAAAACAATATGTTAAGCTATTGGTATAACGGATAGCAGGCAAAGCCGCAATAGTGTTGTAGCTTCAAGGCGTCATTTTATGCGTGCGCAGGACAGGAATAAAATGCGGATTTATTCGCGGATCGCGACCATAGGTTGCTTACGATTGTGGTGAATGGCCATATAACGTTGTTGCTGCGCGGCGTTATCTTGGCAAATATCGACGGTATTTTCGATTTTCTGCAGATAGGCTTGTTTACCGGTTTCGCTTTCGATGCTGCGAAAACTCTGGTCAACCTGGTCTTGTGTTTCAAACTTCAGTGCTAGACTACGCTCTTTTAGCTGCTCTAACTTGCGTCGGACTTCCTCTTCGTCATCACCGGATTGCTGCCAGTGCAACACCGCTTGCGAGTAAAAGATGGCCATGGATGCTTCAAACGATTGTTGTGCATAGTAGGGCTGCTGTTCTTCACGTTCATCGGACAGTAGCGCATAGGCAGCGGCGCAGGTCGCCCACACAGTCGCATGTTGCTGACTATCCGTTAATAACTGAAAATCGTTTGGTATTTGGCGCTCAAATAAAGATTCAGCACCACGTGCAACATGGGTAAAACCAAGGTAGAAGCAAACCACTAACACTGTCGACCACAGACGCATAAATTCCTCAGCTGATAAAAGTCTGGCAACCATCCTAGTTCGCCATAAAACGGCGGCAAGTTAACATAATAGTGAATAAAATTGCAACAAATTTACCCCATGACTTGGTGGCGGCCGGCACCATCAGCCATGGTTCTAACGCGGCTAAAATGAGCTAGCAACGTCTGCGCAACCGTTTTCAGTAAACTTATACAGCTCAGATGCTGGCTATTGCCTTGGGGTAATCGTTGCCATTGATATTGGGTGAGTGGGTATGGGCGCCGTGGACCGAGCCGCGATGTGCGTGCTGGCATGAACTGCTGCAGTTATGGGGCCGGAGCAGCAGTCGGCGGAATTTGTGGCTCCACCGCAGGTTCTATCGCAGGTATAACAGGCAGCTCTGCGGCTGGTTCAGCCTCCTGCCCCACCTCAGGACGGCTCGATGGTTGCGGCTGAGCATCGAGTTGCTCCGTTGCCCCCGCATCAGTCGATGGAACATTATGTAGTTCAACATCGGTATGAGGCTGAACCTTATGGACAGGCGCAGAGGTTGTATCAGCTTCGGAGGCCTGCGCATCTAATGTCGGCGGTATTTCCGCCGCCTCACCAGACACCGCATGCAGCGGTAATTGGTTCTGATAACGATCGATGAGCGCCATCACTTCAGACAATGCCATCGCATGCTGTTCGGTCAAAATGCCATTGTGCCCATAAATAATCTCGTCAGAGACGGCCAGCACCCACACCGCTTGCATGTTGGCATCGGCACAGCTTTGCACGGAGCGACGGGCTTGCAATCGAGCCCGAATTTTCCATCCCATACCATCTAGCGTCATCATACAACCTGGAATAGCATCATGCTTTTGCAGAGCTTCAGGCAAGCGAATAGTGACATTACAGTTATTGCGTGGACACTGATCCATATCATGGGTAATTGCCCAAGAATTCCCCATGGCGCGCTCACCATCCTTGAGATAATTAAAGGCTTCTTTCACCGCAAAATCACCTTTGGACTGCAAGACCACCATGGCGGGTTTTTGTCGATCCACACTTAACCATTCATCCAATGGCTTGTATTCTTTCGCCGTCACGGCCGGATTCAATAACAAGTACAAATGAGGATTGACCTTCCCTTGCGCTAAGCTCTTCTTCAGTCGCGCTTTGCTGGCATGCAGAGCCATAGCACCGCCTAAACTATGTCCAATTAAGACATAACGTTGCAATAGCCCCACATCGGTCTTTGCATCGAGTTCATCCAGTAATTGCGATAAACCGGTCTGGCCAATCCGTCTGGCGGTGGCTTTACGGCCATAAATGGTCGGGAAATCTAAGGGTTCCACCATGCTGTAGGGATCGTCCGAACCGTCTAACCAAAAGGGATCGTAGGAATCACCACGCCAACCAATATAGAGGCCTATCAAATTTCGCTGCGGATCGCGTTGAGCCATCTGCTGATAAAACGAGGAAAAGGCAACGAAGTTTTCGTCGGTTGGTGCGGCATTATGGTGCCAACCATGAATAAAAATCAGTAATTCGGCGCCAGGTTGCTGCGCTAAACGTTGCGAGAGTGCCTGCCATTGTTTTTCATCATGCATCTGCCCTTTGTCATTAAATTCAATCACATGAAAGTTTTGCTGTGCCGTGGTCGCCGTCACTGTGTGGAAAGCTTGATCGGGAATACGGGTCGACCAAAGTGAAAGCAGTAACAGCAATACCAACACAATTTTGATCAACAACAGATGTTTAATGATTTTCAAACGGCTATCTCACTACCACAAAATTTTAGGACCACAATCATCGCACAACACCTCGGTGACAAATCGTCCTCACATGACGCCTGTATACACCGTGACTCACCATCGTCGATCGTGACCATCTGATGCGATGCGGTGGCGAATTATACGCCAAATCGGTTATATCGGCTATGCCAACAAAGGCACAACACCCTGCACCAGGGCAGATCGCGGCATGCTATGGCGGTGAACAACGTTTGCCGGTAAACAACGTTCGCTCGTGTAAGTGCATAAAAAAAGGCATCCGAAGATGCCTAACAGGTCACGTTTTTTACACAGCACACATGGGTCTTGTGCTTAGTATGCCCATCTCAGCTGAATAGTCCCTGAATCAGCCGTTCAACCCACACAAAACCCAAGGTGCTGTTGAGACATTGAATTTTCTAGGTCCCAATAATACCGTTATCATCCTTGGTAATAATCACCGTCGCTGAACGCGGCCGTGAACGTCCATCCATCGCAGGCCAGGTACTGGTTAATGCGGTAGGCGTTGAACGATCGCCAGGATGCTGGATATTGGCGAACATGGTTTTGCCATCTGGCGTGAAGGCTAAACCTGTCACTTCACACTCGATAGGACCGACCAAGAAGCGTTTAATTTTGCGCGTGACCGGATCGGCCATCAACATTTGGTTATTGCCATAAGGACCATCCGACTGCTGGCTGCCGCTCATATCGGTTTGGATCCACAGGTTACCAAACTGGTCAAAGGCTAAACCATCTGGGCTGGCCATATGACTCTCGGCCGTTAAGGTCAAATCCGTACCTGGGGTGGCCGTACCTACGTCGCCCGCTAATAAATAGATATCCCATTTGAAAGCTTTGTGCTGACTGTTGGCCACTTCATTCCAACGGATAATATGGCCTGTGCTGTTTTTCGCCCGCGGGTTGGCCTTATCGATTTGAGCATCCGTGCGGCTACTGTTGTTGGTGAGTGTGAAATACACTTCGCCTGTTTTTGGATGCACGGCGCCCCACTCTGGGCGGTCCATTTTGGTCGCGCCCATCATATCGGCCGCGAGACGTGTGTTGATCAACACATCGGCTTGACTGCTAAAGCTGGTTTTGGTTTCGGCCATTTTGGCTTTAAAGGCTTCGCTGTTGATATCCAGCGCCAACCATTCACCGCCACCATCGGCGTTAAATTTTGCTACGTACAAGGTACCATCATTTAATAAATGGCCACCGGCCGTGGCTTTAAAATACGGTGCTTTGGACACAAATTTGTAGATGTATTCAAAGGTGGCATCATCGCCGGAATACACCACCACCGGCTGACCTTCCACCACAGGTGCAAAAATCACGCCCTCATGGCCAAAACGGCCCAGCGCGGTACGTTTTTGTGGCACGCTGTCGGGGTTGAATGGATCGATTTCAACAATCCAGCCAAAGGTATTTGGCTCATTACGATAATCGGCGGTGGCATCAGTCCCTTTGCTGCTGGCATCAAAGCGTTGATACACATCGGCGTTGTTATCGGCCAATTCCCATAAATAACGACCATTGCGGCTGCTGACACCGTAACGTTTGTGCTCACGCGGCATGGTTTTGTCTTTGTTGACAAAATAACCTGCCCAGTTTTCTTCACAGGTCAGATAGGTGCCCCACGGTGTAAAACCGTTACCGCAGTTATTGATCGTGCCGCGAGTACGGGTACCATCCACACTGTATTTCGTGACCACTTTGCTATCACCACGCACCGGGCCCGTCAGATCCATTGGCGTGGCCGCCGTGATCCGACGGTTCAGTGGGCTACCTTGTACCAGCTGGAACTGTCCCTTACTGTCTTTTTTGATATGCGCCACTGTCACGCCATGGGCGGCTACTTCTTTGCGCACTTCATCGGCAGGGCGTGTGGCACCTAATGTTGGGCCATTTGGATGCAGGGTATCGGGTTCACAATATTCATGATTGAATACCAATAAACCTTCATCGCTGTTTTTGTGCGTGGTACGTGCGTCCATCGGAAAGAAATGCATGCCGTCATGATGCGCGCCAACTTGTTGTTCCAGCTCAGCGCCGGTGTTTAAACCGCCATCTTTGTAAGCTGGGTAAGCACCAAGTAGCGGTTCGCCTGCAGGTAAAAATGCCCGTGCGCTATAGCCTTTGGGGACTGTTACTGTATCCAAACGATTGGTTGGAATGGCCGGAAACTGCATAAACACCGGCGCCGGCTCGGGCTTAATCCCAACCGGTAGGCTACTTGGAGGGATCACGGCATTACTTTCGCCGTTACAGCCCACCAAGCTCGAACCAAAAATCGTCGCGACCGCGGCACCAAGCGAGCCTTTTAAGAAACGACGACGGCTATCTAAAATCTCGGCAAATTCAGGATTGTTGGAAAAGTTCATTCGTGGATCGATACCTGAGTTATCGATGGTCACGGGGCTTTTGGCAGGCTTCATGCGTTCTCCACAGCTGGCTAAGTTTTTGTTGTAGGTTGTTGATTTGCTGCGGCATATTAAAGTCGGATTGCATGGCAAATAGGTGACGATTTGGCGACATCATCGCGACAAAAAAAAGACAGTTTTAAGACAAAACAATCACTTACTTCATCCTTGTGCTCATGATTGCCAAGAAGATCCCATCCGGCGCATGCGCATATCAATCCATGCGATTAACGCGTCGTTGTTTTCATCTGATGATGGCTGACGGCTTTACACATCCGTCAGTGGAAGATGGGACGACTGTATAGCAGGACATATGTGGCAGGAGCATTGATGTAGAAAAAGGTCGTTCAAGCGCCCAGCGCAGGCGTGCCGACTGGATTATTCGAGCGTGCCGTACGTGTATCAAAAGGTGTATCAAGCACATCCAAAATTATTTGATCGCCCATAGCGCTCAGTGCCTGAATTGCCCAACGGCCATTTTGCTGGTTCAACAACACACGTCCCACCAGGGCCAACTGCCGACCATCGACAAAGCCGACGCGAACGTGGCAAGACGAATTATGCATATATTGAAAATCCGCGACCTGGACGTGTTGGACGTGGGGTTGTTGCTCAAGCGGATCAGGCCGGCGGCGTTTATACCAACTGACCTGCCGCAGCTGGACCTTTGGTTGTTGAACTTGGGGTTGTTGAACTTGGGGTTGTTGAACCTGCAGTGCAGCGACAGCGGCGGTTGATTCGGTTTCAGTCAACAGCATGGGCGCTGCAGCAAGGGGTTGATGGGTTGTGGTGAGGTTTTCGGTGGTTTCTTTTTGCTCGTGGGTCTTAAACACTATGAACTCTTTGCATGGAAATATGTGGAATATCATCTTCTAAATAAGGGGTACTAATGGCTTGAAAGCCTTGGTCTTCATAAAATTTTTGTAAATAACACTGAGCCGATATCGCAATATCCTGCTCAGGCCAAATCTGCTGGATTTGCGCAATCGCCTGTTGTACTAAGGCTACACCTAAGCCTAAGCGGCGCGCATCTTGTGCGACACAAATGCGGCCAATGGCGGGCATACCGTCAAAACTGACGCCCGGCGCCAATAGCCGCGCATAGGCCATCAGTTTTTGCTCTTTATACAGCAATAAATGCTGCGTATCAGGCAATAGATCCTTGCCATCCAGTTCAGGATAAGGGCATTGCTGCTCAACCACAAATACGTCAACTCTAAGCTGCAACAGCTGATACAAGGTCAGCGCATCCAATTGCGAAAATGTCAGTAATTGCCATTGCATCTTGCCGTCTCCGTGTGAGAGCTAAATCATACCGCAGATTAGGCGGCACCGTATAATTGTTCTGCTCGACTTAGCAAAATCCAGCTGGTCAGAATGTATTTATCCGACGATACCGGCACACAACCACGGTGGGTATGGGTGAAATACGCAGGTGCAATGACCATGCGACCGGCTTTAGGCTGGATCGATTTTTGTTGGTAATAAAATTCCGTATGACCACCTTCCGCCACATCGTTCAGGTAAAACATAAATAACAAACTGCGATGTAGAGGCTCGTTTAATGGCGCTTGTGGGTAAACCTCACAGTGCCAGTAATTGTAATTGCCTTTGCCCGCATCATATTTTTGCGCTTGAATGGGGCCGAGTCGATACAACAGTTTCATAAACTCTTCGGCATGTGGCGCGCCAAACTCGGCATAATTTTCATGCGTGATCGGCAGCGGCTGGCCAGTGGCTGGGTGAGCTACGGTCAATGCCACCGGCGCGATTAAGGCAAAATGATACTTTTTAAAGTACGCCGCCGCATAACGCGTGGTGACATCCACCACCTGCCGCAACACGTCTTGATACTCAGCATGTTCATTCAAATATAAATCAGTACTGATTTTTTTACTGGCATCCACCCCACCACCGGTGCGGCCCGCCACCCGATGTGGGCTTTGCTCAAATAAGCTGATGATCTGTTGGCAAAGCGCTGGACTTAACGCATCATCGTACACTTCAATAAAATCATGCATGGAATTAACCTATGTTTAAAGAGTTATTGCAACCACGCTTTAATGAAACCGATGCGTTAGGCCATATTAATAACACCGTTTTGGCCGGCTGGTTTGAGGGTTGCCGCGATCCTATTTTCAAACTATTTACCCCTGATTTGCAACCCCACGCATGGCAACTCATTTTGGCCAAGTTTAGTGTCGAGTTTCATGCCGAATTATTTTACGGCCACAGTGTCGAAATCCGTACTTGGATCAGCCGCGTTGGCAATAGTTCGTTTGAGGTCAGTCAAGAGGCGTGGCAGCATCAACGGCGCTGTGCCAGCGGCGTCGCCGTGTTGGTCCGTTACGATTTTGCTCAGAAACAAAGTCTGCCACTGACCGAGCAACAGCGCGCCGCCTTGTTATCGCACGCCAGCGTCGAGTAACACAGCACTCGAACCAGAGCGCATGCAAACCTGCAACGGGCGGCGCACTCTCGCGTAAAACTATCTTAGGTGGCCGCCTGATAGGCAGGATAATCAGTATAGCCTTCAGCAGTTTGGGTATAGAAGGTTGCCACGTCCGGCTGTGCTAATGGCCAGCCATTGGCAAAGCGCGCCACCAAATCTGGGTTGGCAATAAACGCACTGCCAAATGCCACCGCAGTAACGCTACCCGAGCCAATTTCTGCGTTGGCTTCGTCAAGGCCATACCCCATATTCACTATCAAATTGCCTTGGTAATGTGCTTTGGCAACCGCCACCACATCGCCGTGTTGAATGCCGGCAAAATCCGCACGCATGAGGTGTAAATAGGCTAAACCGAGCGGGCTGAGCACCTGGCACAGATGCGCTGTTAACGCTAAAGGATCGCTATCGCGCATGCTGTTAAAGCTATTTAGTGGTGAAATACGTACGCCCACACGATCAGCGCCGTAGACGTCAATCACTGCGTGGAGCACTTCCAGCAGTAAGCGCGAGCGATGGTTCATATCCCCGCCATAGGCGCCTTGGCGCAGGTTGCTGCCATCCCGTAAGAACTGATCAAGCAAATAACCATTGGCGGCATGCACTTCCACCGCATCAAAACCGGCCGCCTTGGCATTTTTTGCCGCTTCGGCAAAGCCGGCAATAATGCTAGGAATATCGTCATCGGCCAGCTCTGTCGGTATCACATAAGGCTGCTTACCTTCTGGGGTATGCACGGTATCATCGATGGCAATGGCAGATGGCGCCACCGGTTGTTGCCCAGCATTTAATAGCGGATGACAAGCACGGCCACCGTGCCACAATTGCAGCGCAATACGCCCACCGGCCGCATGCACCGCATCCGTCACCTGCCGCCAGCCTTGCACTTGTGCCGCAGAATAAATACCAGGTTCACGCCAGAACGCAGAGTTGCCCGGCATCACCATGGTGGCTTCGGCAATCAATAAACCAGCCGAGGCGCGCTGTGCATAATGGGTGGCCATCATCGGTGTAGGAACATGCTCCGCATCGGCGCGACAGCGGGTCAGTGGCGCCATCACAATGCGGTTGGGTAAGGTTAATGCGCCTAACTGGCACGGGGTAAATACAGTCGACATAGGTAAACTCCTTAACGCAGCTGCGAAAAAAATGAAGCCATGACTCACCTAGATGCAGGTCGAGTCATGGCATTAATGGCAGTGACTTCACTAAACGTTGGCATAAGCCCAATCGATCACGAGCGTGAAATCAATGTTTTATGATGCGTCGCTTACGGCTGAACCTGCGGTGTGGCGGCGCAGTTTACTCAGCACCACATACACGGCTGGCGTGGTATACAAGGTTAATAACTGACTAAATAACAAGCCACCGACAATGGTATAGCCGAGCGGTTGTCGCAGCTCTGCACCTTCGCCCATTCCCAGTAACAGCGGCACCGCGCCTAATACTGCAGCAAAGTTGGTCATCAGGATCGGCCGCAACCGCTGCTGCGCCGCATACAAAATAGCCGCTTTGGGTAGAAACCCCAAATCGCGCTCGGCATGCAGAGCAAAATCAATCAGTAATATGGCGTTTTTCATCACAATGCCCAGCAGTAAAAACAGCCCCAGCATGGCAATCAAATTAAAACTATTGCCCGATAACCATAACGCCAATAAAGCACCGACCGCGGCACAGGGCAAGGTGGATAAGATCGTCAATGGATGCACTAAGCTCTCGTACAAGATACCCAGTAACAAATACACACAGCAGACCACCGCAATCACTAGCCAAAACTGATCTTCACTGCCAAACATTTTATTGCGCTGATCTTCACCGTTGACGGTATGAATGCTACTTGGCAACATCAACCTGGCCAACACGCGGTCAATCGCTTGGGCGGCTTGCTCCGCGCTCACCCCTTCGGCCAAACCATACCCAATGCCCAACGAGGCAAATTGACCATCATGTCGCACCCGGTCACTCACTAGCCCATATTGGTAACTGGAAAATGCACTGAGCGGCACCGTACGACCGTCATTGGTCACAACTTGCAGCTGTTTTAGCACTTCGGGTTGCGCGGTATAACCTGGCATTAACTCCATCACCACTTTGTACTGATTCATCTCATCAAACAAGGTGCTCACTTGGCGCTGTGAGAACGAGTTATTGAGCAGTGTCGCCACCGTCCGCATATCCACCCCAAGCCGCTGCGCTGCTTCACGATCGATCGTTAGCTGGATCTGCTGTGCATCCTCGCCGCCTGGGCTGTCAACATCGACCAATTCTGGCAATTCTTTTAGCGCATCCGCCACTTGTTTGCCGTATTGCCGCAGCGGCGCCAAGTCGGATGACATTAATAGCAATTCATAGGCACTTTGATTAAACGACGAACCGAGCCGAATATCTTGGTCGACACTTAAAAACATAATGCCGCCAGCCACTTTAGGAGCGGTACGACGTAACCGATCCACCACCTGCTGCGCACTGACCCCGCGCTCGGCCAGCGGTTTTAACCGCACCCGCAGCCACGAATTACTGAGACCGTTTTCACCGCCACTGGCGCCCATGACGTCCGCTACTGCCGGATCACTGAGCACATGCTGGCGAAAGGCATCGATCTTAGGCTGCATGATTTGAAAGGAAAAACCATCATCACCGCGCACAAAGCCATTGAGCTGGCCGGTATCTTGGTCAGGTAACATGCCGCCAGGCAACAGCCGGAATAACACCACGCCAAGCGCGGCTAAACCCACCAGCAAACCCAATAGCCAAACTACATGTGACAAACCAAATGCCAAACTGCGTTGGTAGCCGCTCGCGATGCGGGCAAAAAAACCACGCCCACGTACGCGGTGCTCTATCGCGGTCGCGTCCATCCCTGTACGGTGCTGCGGCGCTGGTGCGATGGGATCAACGTCGTGGGATTCTCGTTTTAACCAGCGCGCCGCCAAACTTGGGGTTAAGGTCAGCGATAGCAGCAATGAAATCACCATGGCGGAGACTAACGTGATGGAGAACTCACGAAATAGCCGCTCGACCAGCCCGCCCATAAACAATATCGACAAGAAGATCACCATCAGTGCCAAGTTCATGGCCACCAAGGTAAACCCCACTTCGCTCACACCGCGCTTGGCAGCGGTAAACGGCGGTAATCCCGCATCAAGATGACGTTTGATGTTTTCGACCACCACAATGGCATCGTCCACCACCAGACCGGCCGCCACAATCAGTGCCATGACGGATAGGTTATTCAGCGAGAACCCGGCGATATACATCACCGAAAATGCACCAATCAACGCCACCGGAATGGTTAAGCTTGGGATCAGGCTGGAGCGAAAATCGCGCAAAAACAGCCAGACCACCAACACCACCAACAAAATAGCCAAGGCCAAGCTAAACTCAGCCTCCGCCAAAGTCGCACGGATCACCGGCGAGCGATCCATCACCACCGCCAAGCGCGCGCCGTCGGGCACCAAGGCTTGCAGCTGTGGCATTTGGGCATAAATCGCATCGATGGTGGCGACAATATTGGCGCCGTTGCGCCGACTTACCTGCAAAATTACCGCATCGGATTTGTTATGAAAACCTGCGCTGTAGCGGTTTTCCGTGCTGTCGGTTACCTTGGCCACATTCGCCAACACAATGGGCGCACCGTTACGCACATCCACAATCAATTGCTTAAAATCGTCGGCATTGCGCAGATCCGCTGAGGTTTGGATCTGCCAGCGCTGCTCGCCCAGTTCAATTACACCCAAGGGCACATTGACATTGGTACCACTGAGGGCCTGACGCACTTTATCCAGTGACACGCCATAATGTGTCAGCAACGCCGGATCCAACTGCACGCGCACCGCAGGTAGCGAAGCGCCTGTGACTTCAACTTCACCAACCCCTTGGATTTGCGCAATTTTTTGTGCCAATACCGTCGCGGCTGTGTCGTACAAGGCACTGGCTTGCAGACTATCCGAACTGAGCGCCAGCGCCATGACCGGCGCTTGCGAAGGGTTAAACTTACGATAGCGCGGCATGCTATTCATGCCAGCCGGTAATTGATTGCGCGACGCATTGATCGCGGCCTGCACATCGCGAGCCGCCGCATCCACATCGCGGTCAAGTTCAAACTCTAACCGCACCTGAGTGGCACCTTGGCTGCTTGACGAGCTAATACGCCGAATACCGGCAATGCTACCCAAGGCTCGCTCTAGGGGGGTGGCGACAGTGGCCGCCATACTCTCAGGGCTGGCGCCCGGTAGCGACGCCGTCACCACAATCATGGGGAAATCAACCGCGGGCAACGGTGCAACGGGCATCAAACGCCAGCTTAATAACCCCAGTAGCAGTAATGCCGCCGCCACTAGCGCACTGCCGATCGGTCGATGAATACAAAGTGCGGCCAATCTCATGGCACGGCTCCTTGCTCCGCGCTGATCGGTTGCCAACGTTGACGCAGCCCATCAAACCACAAATACACCACCGGTGTGGTAAAGAGTGTTAACACTTGGCTGACCAACAAGCCCCCCACCATCACTAAACCCAGTGGCTGGCGCAATTCCGCACCAGCTCCACTGGCCAACAACAGCGGTATGGCACCAAATAACGCTGCCATGGTGGTCATTAGGATGGGTCTAAATCGCATGATCGCCGCCTCGTAAATTGCTTGGCGTGGTGTTAAACCTTCATCGCGCTGCGCCGCTAAGGCAAAATCAACCATCATAATGCCGTTTTTCTTCACCAACCCGATGAGCAGCACGATCCCGATCACGGCTATCAGATCCAGTGGTTGATCAAACAGCAGCAAGGCCAATAACGCCCCCACCGTTGCCGACGGTAAGGTCGATAAAATGGTCAGCGGGTGCACCACGCTTTCGTACAGCACACCAAGCACAATGTACATAGTGACGACCGCTGCCAACATCAGCCACAAGGTATTATCCAAGGAGGCGGCAAACGCCGCGGCAGCGCCTTGCAAACTCAGCTCCACTGATAGCGGCAATGCGATCTGCGCTTTGGCCGCCATAATGGCATCCACCGCTTCCCCTAACGATGCGCCAGGCGCTAAATTAAAGGACACCGTGACCGACGGAAATTGACCTTGATGGTTGATCAATAAACGGGCGGGCCGCTGCGCTACCTTGACCACGCTACTTAAAGGAATGGTTTGCCCAGCCGCGGTATTGATGTAAAGCCGGTCTAAGGCTTTTAACCCCTGAGCTTGGGTCGGATCCACCTCTAAAATCACCCGATATTGGTTGGATTGGGTAAACAAGGTGGTGATCTGACGCTGACTATAGGCGCTTTGCAACAAGGCACTGATTTGTGACACTTGAATACCTAACCGTGCCGCCGCGACACGGTCAATATCCAAATAGGCTTGCAGCGCATCTTCTTGTAAATCATGCGCCACATCCGCCAATGCAGGTTGTTGTTTTAGCGCATCCAACAGTGGAGGTAACCATTGGCTAAGCAGCGCGCTATCTGGGGAGCTTAAGGTAAATTGATATTGGGTGCGACTGATCTTATCCTCGATACTCAGTTCTTGCACCGGCTGAAACCAGCCGACAATGCCCGTCACCTGTTGTGCCGATTGCTGCAACTGTGCGATGGTTTGTTCGATATCGCCCGTGCGATCGCGATGCGGCGCTAAATTAATCAGCATACGACCCGCATTGATACTGACATTACTGCCATCCACGCCAATAAACGACGTTAAGCTGCGCACATCAGGATGCTGCAGTAGCACCTCGGCCAAGGCCTGCTGGCGCTGAGCCATCGCTTGGAATGAAATATCCTGCGGCGCTTCTGTAACCACTTGGATCACACCGCTATCTTGCACAGGGAAGAAGCCTTTTGGCACCATTACATACAACAGCGCGGTTAAGCCAAAGGTCGCGACCAAACTCCACAGCGCCATGCGCGGGTGACGCAACACAAATTGCAGCGCGCGACCATACTGCGCCAGTAAACCTTGCCCTGCACCTGGCGATTTTGCCACCAACTCCGCACTGTGATCCGCGGGTAGTTTGGTTAACAAACGGGCACAAAGCATCGGCGTGAGGGTGAGTGACACCAATAATGAAATCAAGATAGCTACCGCCAAGGTCACGGCAAATTCATAGAATAACCGTCCCACCACATCGGCCATAAACAGTAATGGTATCAGCACCGCAATCAGCGATAACGTCAATGAAATCAAGGTAAAGCCGATTTCCTTGGCGCCTTTTAAGGCCGCCTCTAACGGTGACGCGCCTTGCTCACGATGCCGTGCAATGTTCTCTAGCATGACAATGGCATCATCTACCACAAAGCCGGTGGCAATGGTCAATGCCATTAAGGTCAGGTTATTCACCGAGAAGCCAAGCCAATACATCACGGCAAAAGTACCAATCAATGATAACGGCACCGCTAAACTTGGAATAATCGTGGCCGGAATCGTGCGTAAAAACACAAAAGTCACCGCAATCACCAACCCAATGGCAAATACCAACTCCAATTGCACATCACGCACCGAACTGCGGATCGATTGTGTCCGATCGGTTAAAACATGCACCTGCACCGCCGCCGGCAGGGTGGCGGTTAATTGCGGTAACAGCGCTTGCACGCGATCGGCCACATCAATGACATTGGCGCCCGGTTGCCGCTGAATATTGATCAGCACCGCCGGTTGCTGGTTAGCCCAGGCGGCTAAAAAACGATCCTCACTGGCCGATACCACATTCGCCACATCCGCCAACCGCACCGGTGTACCATTGCGATACGCGATGATTAAATTGCGGTACTCTTCGGGCGTACGGATCTGATCATTGGCATCGAGCATGGTTGAGCGAAATGGACCATCAAAACTGCCTTTGGGCTGATTGGTATTGGCCGCGACTATGGCTCCACGCAGCTGCTCTAGGCTAAAACCTAATGACGCCAATGCCGTCGGATTGGCTTGCACCCGCAGTGCAGGGCGTTGACCGCCGGCTAAACTCACCATACCCACGCCACTGACTTGGGCGATTTTTTGTGCCACACGGGTATCAACTAAATCATACACATCCGGCAACGCCATAGTGCTGGAGGACACCGCCAGCGTCAGAATAGGCGCATCTGCGGGGTTCACTTTGCGATAAATCGGCGGCGTTGGTAAGTCACTGGGCAATAGCGAAGATGCCATATTGATCGCCGCTTGTACTTCTTGCTCCGCTACGCCCATATCCACCACTAAGGCAAACTGCAGCGTAATAATGGATGCGCCTGCCGCACTGCTGGATGACATCTGTTGCAGACCCGGAATCTGCCCTAAACGCCGCTCTAACGGTGCCGTCACTGTCCGTGTCATCACATCAGGGCTCGCCCCTGGATTAAAGGTAAACACCTGAATAATGGGGTAATCGACTTGCGGTAGTGCCGCAACCGGCAATTGTCGCCAACTTAATATACCCGCGATCAAGACCGCCAGCATAATCAGTGCGGTCGCCACCGGTCGTAAGATAAAAGGTTTCGATATATTCATCGGCCTTTAATTCCCTGTTGCTGGCGTGGTTGCTGGTGTGCTTGCTATTTGTTTGGCAGCCGGTTGCCCAATCACTTCCACTTGGCGGCCAGGGCGCAAGCGATCCAGCCCTTCCAGGACCACCAAGTCCCCCGCCTCTAAGCCCTGTTCAATGGCCACAATATCACCCGCGACCGGCCCCAGCTGTACAGGTTTCACTTCGGCTTTATTTTCTTTGATCACATAGACATAGGTGCCACTGGCGCCATATTGCACCGCATCGACGGGGATGGTCAGTGCTTGCTCGCGAGTGGCGACATTAAGGCGGACATTCACAAACTGATTTGGGAATAATTGATCGTCGGTGTTATCAAATCGTGCTTTGATTTTCACGGTGCCGGTACTGACATCAATTTGGTTATCTAACGTTTTTAGCGTGCCCGTGGCAAAACGGATTTTTTCATTGCGATCCCACGCCTCCACCGTTAACTGCTGCGTTTGCTGCAAACTGGTGCGCACTTGTGGCAACTCGGTTTCAGCAATGGTGAAGAGCACATTCACCGGCTGACTTTGCGTAATGCTCACCAGCCCTGTGGCATTGTTCGCTTGGATTAAGTTACCCACATCGACTTTGCGAAGGCCGGTGCGGCCGGTAATAGGTGCGGTAATTTTGGTATAGGACAACTGTAAACGCGCAGCGTCTACCCGCGCTTGATCACTTTTTAAGGTGCCTTCGAGCTGCTTCACCAAGGCTTGCTGCTGGTTAAATTGTTGCTGTGAAATCGACTTTTGCGCCACCAGTTTTTCATACAGTGCCAAATCGGCTTTGGCATTGGCCAACTGCGCAATATTTTGCTGCTGCTGGCCTTCGGCTTGTGATAGTTGTACCTGAAACTCGGCGGGGTCAATTTGCGCTAATAATTGCCCAGCTTGCACCACATCGCCTTCTTGAAAATGCAGCTTTTGCAATACACCTGACACTCGGCTTTGCACCAACACCGTTTGCTCCGGTACAACGGTGCCAATGGTTTTTAGCTGCACCGTTAAATCTTGTTGCTCAGTCGCGACCACTCGAACCGGCACGGGCATGGTCCATGGATTCGCACCACCACCTTGACGAGCGCCAGGCCCGCCCTGCGGACGCCCTTGCCCGCCTGGTCGTTGGCCGGCGGCTTGATTTCGGGCCTGTGGTGACGATGCGGTACCGGACGTCTCGGCTACACTATGTTGACCAGGTTGGCCAGAATGGCCCGCTTGACCCGCCGACCACTGTTGCCACCCCCACCAGCCGCCCCCGGCTACAACCAATCCAATCACCACCCACTGCCATTGTTTTACCCGCATGTTGAATCCTTGTCTTGCCATCGATTGTCACCGGCACAAGCGCACTCGCTTGCAGGCGCCACCAGCGCCTATCGCCGACAATGTTATTTATGATGGCGCCACTATAAGTCAGCTATGCGACGATTGGCAGCGTCTTTACATGGTATTTACCCTTCAAAATCAGCGTTGTGCCGCGATCAGTTTTAGGGACGTGATTCATCGTTTTTTATCGGGATTTGGTCGATAAGTGTGGGGGGGCTTACGTCAGGCTTGTTCACGACAACGGCTTGCCACCTGCGGAGGAGCAATCCCCTGACCACAGGACAAACCAAAGTGAACCATTCGGGAACTATGCCAGAACGATGCCTGAACGATGCCAGCAACAGTAGAGCGGAGTCAGCAAGACTGGCATCAATGCAGATATGGCTTAAGGCTGACTCGCGAGACGGATCAAGCGCTGCAACCCCATAGCCATATGTTGTTGTTGCAGGTGGTGCTGATGTTGCTGTTCTTGCTGCTGCTGCAGCAACTGATGTAATGCGGCCAGACCCGTTAATAACAGTAACTGATCATGCATAATGCCAGGCGAACGCAGTTTGAGCTGCTCATAATGCTGATTTAACAGGTCGACACTTTGCTGCAATAAGGGGATTTCATCAGCGGGGCAACGCAATTTTAACTCGCGTCCTGCCACCCAAAGTTTTACCTCTTGCGATACCGTTGCTGAACTCATAAGTTAATCTACTGCGCTATCAATCTAGGTGAATGGTTAGGATTTAGGTCGCGCACTCCGCTGTTGGCCATGTTGTCACTGAGCTGTCAGCCCACCATAGTCTCAGCCGCCCAGAGCCATCTTGGAACACTGTGTGCAATCATACGCATCATCTACCACATATGGCCATGGTTGAAACTGAATCTTACGGCAGCAACCCCGCCGATGAGACTATGCCATAGATATGGCCGTGACATCTATGGCGCACCTACCAACGGCTAACAACAAAACTGTACTACAACGTTCTACTGCCCCGTCGACGAGCGTGCCGGGAACAGCTGTAATACCGCGGCAATTCGTTGTTGTAATTGTTGCTGCTGATCCTCGGTTTCGAGCAGCTGCAATTCTAGATTTTCAATCGTTTGTTTGGCGTCGGCTAATTCTTGCTGCAACGCTTGTTGAGATAATGCAGCCTGTTGTTGCTGCGACTCTAATTGCTGCGTTAACGCATTATTGCTGGCAACGAGCTGTCGGATCATTTGCTCTAATTGGCTAAATTCTTGTTCTAACACTTGGGACTACTCCACCCAGATCACAAAGGGCGCGCAGCATAACAGTTTCTATTACTGCGTATAGCGTTGTTGTGCTTTTTTCCGTTTAATTGCATGTTTTGTCATCACTTTGATACTGGTTGCCACTGCCCCTGTGATAAATAGCCTAACACTCGGACCTTCGACAAATCTGCATCCGCAGCCACATAACCGATCGCATTCGGTTGTTGCATGACTCGCTCCAACAACTGTTGCTGCGAATCAAGGTACAACGGGGCAGTGGCACTTCCGGCAAACAGCAAACGCGACCAATACGATTTGTATTGCGACGGACTCATATTCATAAGCTGCATGCAAAACTGGGCGTGTAACGGGTCACTCCGATTAACATGCAACACCAAGGCCGCCGTGGTCATGGTTGAGGTATCCGCTGAGCTCGCAAAATCTCGCGCTTTATTCAAGTACAAATGCAGCACTTCATCATAACCAATCGGCGCTGTATTGCTAGGATGGACAATAATCGCTAATTGCGCAGACGTGGCCGTGACCCGAAATGCCAACAGTGCGGCTAGCGTTATCAGCCAAAGCAGCAAGTGCCGCCCACCTCGCCATAATCGTTGCTTAGAAGACAAAATCCACCCCCAAGGTTACACCGTGGAATCGTCCCACTTGCGGCCGCTCATCATTGCCATAAAACACATCGGCTTTTAAGGCTGCACTCTCATGAAAATCGTAGCGTAGTGATAGCACATCCATTTGATACTCTCGTGCGCCGATCGCTGCTTTTAGCTGAGTTGCCACCGCCCTTAAACGAGGATCGGTCACGCTATCAATAAAATCTAGATTTTGCTGCTCTTGGCTAAACCACTCCCGATGCAACGTCACAATCACTGGGTCCATTCGATACCCAATAGCGACGTATGCCGTTTTATTGATGGCATCGATACTTTTCATTACGCCGTAATGACTTACTTCACTTTCTAATTGCCAATTGCCATAGGCCACCGCCACACCGCCATAGTGATATCTGACAAGCCCACTTTGGCTTAAAGTACTCAGAAATGCATTCTTGGCATTGGGTGTTAAATTAAAATTGGCAATCGCGGCCAATGCCAAAGGCTGCACGACTTGTGTATCGATGGCCGAAAAGTCACTATGCAGCACGATATTACCGACAAAAAATTTGGCCCAGCGCTGTGACAATTCTACATTTAATGACCACACATCATTGAGTGCGGTCGGGTAAAACTGTTGGGTATTACTTTGATAAAGCAAACCATCCCAATTGCCATACACAGCTTTATATTTAAGGCTGTACGCGCCCATATTTCGTGTACCTTCGAGGCTCATGCCATCGATGGTATCAAAGCTATACCCCAGATAAATGGCTTTGGGCAAGCGCGAAAAATTATGCGCATAACCAACATCATCATAATCAGATTGGTAAAACATGGGGTTAGTCACACGACCCACTTTGAGTAAATGATCCGCATTTAGACGATAACTCAAAAAGGCCCAGGTGGTTTCTGGTTGAAAATCATTGCGTCCGCGCGCCACCCATTGCACCGTCACCCCCAATCGCTCATTCAGCGCGGTTTGGATCTGCAGCGCAAACAAACTTTCGTCACGAAATGTCCAGTGTTCGTCGGTGTAAAAATCTGGAAATTGTGGATTTTGCCCATGACTAGAGAGTTGACCAACGCGCACTGAACCAAATCCGCTGAGCTTGACCTCCGCTGCCAACGATGCCTTACTGGTGAATGCACTCGCTAGCCAAACCATGACCAAGCTAAACCGCAACATTAATGTTGGAATCCTGGAAAATTGCGATTTTTCATCCATGTTGATCCTATTCATCTCTCTTATCCTGTTACCTTGCCGGTAGGTCCATGTGATGACCTTGGGGCGCAAGCTGTATACTCATTTGGAGCCTGCGTGTTGTGTTACTGCCATGGAAAACGAATTTCAATACTGGTGCCTTGTGCAAGTTCAGACACCACTTGAATATTTCCTGCCAAATTAACATGCACAATACGGTACACAATCGCGAGGCCCAAGCCATTGCTGCCCTGCCCTAGCGTGGTGGTAAAAAACGGATCGAAAATTTTACGCCGAACTTGCTCCGACATCCCGTGCCCACCATCACTACACGTCAGAACCAACTGTGATGCGTCCTGTCGTAACGTCAACCGGCACCAACCATGCTGACCTTGGTCGTACGCATGTTGCACCACATTACTGAGCAACTGTTGTAGCATCAGCGTAAATAACTCAGGATTGCCTTTAAAACGCACGCTGGGCAAGATGTCTGAGCTAAAAGACAACTGTCGATACTTAGGCTCAGTTCGACACTGTTCAATATGCAGAAGTAATAAGTTGCTTAGATCAAATTCTATCGCGGCAGTTTGTGGCTGATCCGCCGCCACTAATTTAAAGTTTTCGATTAAATTGGCTGCACGCTCGGCATTATTCAGCGCCAGCGATACCGCTTCTTGCAAATCGTCTAAAGTCGTGACCAATCGTTGCTTGGATAATCGCCCCAACTCCACATCATTTCGCACATCATGTAGCAGCGATAATGCATGGCTGGCACTGGTCACCACGGCGCCTACTGGGGTATTAATTTCATGCGCGACCCCAACCACCATACTTCCTAATGATGCCAGTTTTTCACTTTGCAATAATGCATCCTGAGTTTGATGCAAGCGTTGTAGGGTGGATTCAGCGCGCTGTTTCTCGGCAATGGCTTGTTGTTCAGCCGCACGGACACGCTGCACATCATCCGCTAGCCGAGCGGATAATAAACTGACATTTTGCGCGACATCTTCAAACTCGTCACGCAACCCCACCAAGGGATTATCCAACACCCCCTCTTTGCTATGAATGGCAATACCAAGGGCTTGGTTTAGCTTTCGTAGCGGTGTTAGCACCATTCGCGCCATGGAGAGAATCAGCGCGGTCGCTAATAAAATATTGAGCAGTAATAATTCGAACAATTGCCGCCGAATTTGATCAGTTAATTGATTTTCAATGTATTGCCGACTGGCACCTAATTGCAAGGCACCGACCGTTTGTAGGGTGCCAGCAAGAGTCACCGAGATATCGGCTGGCAACATATGTTCATCGGCCCGAAGCGGTGGCACATCGGTTGCTCGTTCAATAGCGCCCTGTTCGCCCATATAAAATCGCATCGCATTGCCCTGGGTATCTTTGAAATACAACCAGCGCACGGCAGGATCGACCAAATAAGGAGACACCACCAACTCAATAGTATCAGGATTAAAATTCCAGACATCCACGGCCACCGATCGACTAATGGTTTCAACAGCACGCAGTAACCGCGCATCATGTTGTTGCATTAAGCGCGATTGTTCTCGATGGTAAAACACCACGCTAAATAGTGTTTGAGCCACGATCAGCAGTAGCGTTAATACAATTAACAACTTGCCGGAGAGACGAAAGCCTTGTAGCCATGGCATGTCACGCACAGTTAATCCTTAACAGAACATAACGTCAACGCAGTGGAGTATCAGACTGCACCATCGTTATTGCGCCTTCTCTTTTTCGGGGACTTTTAAACGGAACGCCACCATGATGTACCTAAACGATAAACACTAACCAGCCCAGTGTTTATAAACATGGCATATCACAACGACTCATTCCATCGGCGCCCCATGGACATCCATGAAAAGACACAACCAGAACACTCGTTAAGCAAGGCTAGTCAAGCCTAAGTAAAATGGCAATTCTGACTTGGCTAAATGCGTAGCCATTCCAATTTTGCCACAACATGCATCAGCACAACGCACATCGTCATGCTCAACCACTAATCACAGGCATGAGGACGGACGCTCAATGCGGCCGCCCAAGGTGACGCTAGTAGCATGGAAATATCAGGTGCCGATAACGCCGCAACTTGATGGCGCTGAACCACGCCTGCCACATACAGAGTATTGCTCACCAACACAGTTTCATCGATCGGTGCTGACGCTTCGGTCAACAAAGGTTGCAACTGTTGCTGTTGTAACACCGCCCGCATTAATGATAAAGGAAAGCCCCACAACGTTAATAAATAAGCACTGACTTGCACATAACTCACTCCGGCATGAGGTTCATCTTGCAGTGCTGGATCGGCATCGGCATATCCGTTAGCTAAAAGCACCAACTTGCCAAAACCACTGAGCAAACCGCCAATAAAAATTTGATCCTGCTGCAAGCGCTTAAAACGACAAGCCACCGCCATCTGCCGACAATGCTGGGCAAACATAAACATTTGGTCGAGGATGTTTTGATAACGTTTTTCATCCAATTCGACCCCGACAGGCCGCACCGAAAGCAGCAAGGCAACGTTGTACACCACATTAAACCCCAGACGGCTCACGGCCGTTTCTAAGGAGAGTGTCGGGCTTAAAAAACCCATATAAGGAGAATTCACCAGTTGTAAGAGCCGTGCAGTGAGGACCATATCATGTTCAATCAACCGCACCACGGCAGCCGAGGTGACATCCGGCTGCTGTAGCAATTGATCAAGTTTTTTAAGCAACGACGGGTACAGGGGATAATGCCGCAGCATTCCTATCAACCGTCGCTCTGGCCGCGGTAAGGCAAGTTGCTGTAAATGCTGAGCATGGTTAAACAGCGCTTCGATATGTTCAGCATCTGCAGCTCGCGCCATAAACGTATGAAAGTACTCTAATTGACCTATCACTACATCTTCAAAACTCACGTCTGTGATCACCACTCGCAGTGCTAAAGGCGCCAAATAACACGCCATGCGTCGGTCGGGGACGCTGGCATTTAACTGCAGTGAATCGTAAAACAACAATTGGATCCGCGATTCGTGATGGGGCGCCGCTAAAAAACTCCCCACCGTCGGGTAAAAATCACATTGCCATAACTCCGATTGCAGCTGGCTAATCTGCCGCACCAAACTTTGCAATGCGGGATCTGGGCTGACCAAGACAACACGATACATTCGCCGCTCCTCATGCATACCATGGCATGGATAGAAACTATGGTGTAGTTCAACTGTACACACATCTTTAGCGTAGCGTATGAAGTGATGACTGTCGCGATACACCAAGTGCAACATCCGCTCCATCTTGGTTGCACAGGCAGCTTGCCTTGCCAAAAATGGCCACCTGTCTTCCAGTGCTATCATCTTGAAATACCGTAGCAATCACCAAGCATGCACGAAAAAACTTACATTTAACCCCCTATCGGAAGCGGAACAGATGTATTGCAGGCTTGGCTTTCAGCCAGTTGCCGACTACGTTTAGTACAATGCGTGGAGCCATAATCAACGACATGTACGATAGACCGCATGCGTTTGAGCGGATGCAAGGGATAGGACTGACGCCATGATCGATTTTTGGATGGCAATACTGTACTCACAAACCTTACAAACGATGCCATTTGCACCGTCTTTCGAGCCGCAGCTCACGCGGTTATCGCATACCGCAAGCATGTCTGACACTGCAGGCGCCCTCCCAAAACTGCAGGAGCAACATACAGTTCCGCATGATCCGTCGAATAGCTCCGTGCCCCTTAGATTTTGCTATCAAGATCAACAACTACGACCCTATTATCTGGGGGATGGCCCCAGCGTCGCGTCACCGTCACCCGGCGCGACCATTGAGCACGTCCAACAGCTGGTGCGCGCCTTTCCCGAGATCAAGCTTGAGTTAGTTCGTTTACCATGGTTACGCTGTTTAAAAGCGTTACAGCAGGGCGATATTGATGCGGTGGTCGCTAACTACCATGCCAGTCGAACCGAATTTGCCGTTTATCCGATGTTAGATGAACAAACACCGGATCCGACGTTAGCCTTTGCCGAACAAGCCATTTGCCTGGTCAGTCAACGCTCACGCGCGAAACGTTGGAATGGTCACAGTTTCACGGGACTGCCGAAGATCACCATTTTGCGCGATCAAAGTTCCCCTGCGTATGCACAGCTCAAAGATAACAGTTATGCCAGTTATCAAACGCTCAGTGGCGTCGATGTGTTGGCAATGTTGCAGCAAGGTCGCGCCGATGCCTCGCTCAAACTGTGTGAAGTGGCAGGCGTGCCTATCCATTGGGGACGGCTTGATCAATTAGAACTCACCTTGCTACAACCGGCCGTCTACCGGTTATCGGGTTATCTAATTTTTAGTAAAGGATTTTACCAACAGCACAGCTTGTTAGTTCAATCTCTATGGGAACAACAACAAAAGATTGATTTAGCTAGCATTTATCAACCCTACATCGACATGCTTGGTGATGAGGGCATGGATTCTGTGCTCACCGCCACAGAGTCGGCCCACTCAGAACAAGAGTGAGTGCAAGCTCTGTAGGTTATTGATATTCATGCAGTAATGTGACGATTTCTAGCGGTTATTTCAGAGTGTTTTCGTATAACCCTGCGCCAGAACGCGATGGTTATCTGCGGCGCTGGGTTGGAGTCATGCCTCGCTTTCAGTACAATGGCGTTTTATCAATCGTACTATTGGATCCCTTTTGAATCAGCCTTGGACGTCATCGTCAGCCCCATTGTTCGCTATGTCTGCACCACATCATAACGATGATGCGGCATCGACACAGCCGCAATCGACTAGGCCCGATTTGCACAACACGCTTCGCATCAATCTAAAGCAAGTATTTGGCTACACAGATTTTCGTCCAGGCCAAATCGAGGTCATTATGGCGGCGATGGCGGGTCAAGATACCTTCGTATTGATGCCGACAGGGGGTGGAAAATCCATGTGCTATCAACTGCCAGCGTTGCTGTTACCGCAGGTCACGGTGGTGGTATCTCCGTTGATGTCACTGATGAAGGATCAAGTAGATAGTCTGCAAGCCAATGGTATCGCGGCTGATTTTATTAACAGCAGTTTGTCCAGAGATGCCGTCATACAAGTGTTTCGACGGTTGCGAGAACAACAAGTCAAACTACTGTATGTCGCCCCTGAACGCTTACTGCAACCGCAATTTCTCGAACGATTGCAAGACGTTGGTGTCAGTTTATTTGCGATTGATGAAGCGCATTGCGTGTCACAATGGGGCCATGATTTTCGCCCTGATTACACCGCACTGCATCAGTTAAAAAGCAGCTTTCCACATGTGCCCGTCATGGCATTGACCGCCACGGCCGATCCCGCCACACAACAAGATATCTTGCAGCAACTGCGGCTGCATCAACCTTATACCTGCATCAGCAGTTTTGATCGGCCAAATATTCGATATACCGTGCAAGAAAAGTTTGATGGTAGTGCCCAGCTGCTGCAAATTTTGCAGCAGCAAGACCAGCAAAGTGGCATTATTTATTGTTCTTCGCGGAAAAAAGTCGATGAACTCAGCGCCAAGCTCAAAAACAAGGGTTTTGCGGTGGGTGCTTATCATGCCGGCCTTGATCATGAACAACGGGCGCTCATCCAAGACCAATTTAAACGTGACGAATTGCAAGTGATTGTCGCGACGGTTGCGTTTGGTATGGGCGTGAACAAACCCAATATTCGTTTTGTTATTCACCACGATTTACCACGCACCATTGAAGCCTATTATCAAGAAACTGGCCGCGCCGGTCGTGATGGCCTGGCCGCAGAAGCCATTATGTTGTTTGATCCAGCGGACGTGGTGAGAATGCGGAAATGGATCGAAACCGAAGAAGCGAGCCATCGTCTTGAGGTGACATTACAACGCTTTAACGCCATGGCGGCATTTGCCGAAGCACAAACCTGCCGACGCTTAGTACTATTAAATTATTTTGGCGAAGCCAGTCAACAGTCTTGTGGTAACTGTGACATTTGCCTCGATCCGCCACAACGCTTTGATGGTTCTGAATTGGCGCAAAAAGCATTATCGTGCGTTTATCGCGTCGGACAAAGTTATGGTATGCATTACGTGATTGATGTCTTACGTGGCGCGCAAAGTCAACGCCTCCTTGAGCAACGGCACGACCAACTCAGCACCTATGGCATCGGCAAGGAACATTCACATGATTATTGGCTGTCAATTTTTCGTCAGTTAATTCATCACGGCCTGTTGCAACAAGATATCACGCAGCACTCGGTGCTGAAATTATTGCCTGCCGCCCGTCCGGTATTGCGCGGTGAGCAACCACTGGCACTCGCATTGCCACGCTTACGTGCGAAAAATACCAGCCACCAACCCACCAAAGGCAGTAAAACAAAAGCCTTGGTCAAACAACACTACGATCGAGAGTTGTTTGCTCGACTTCGACACCTACGAAAAACTATTGCTGAACGTGATGATGTGGCGCCGTTTGTTGTATTTAGCGATGCAACCTTAATTGCCATGAGCCAAGAATTACCGCAAAACAAAACCCAATTTTTAGCGATAAGTGGCGTAGGCCAAACGAAGCTAAGTCGCTATGGTGATGATTTCCTTGACTTAATTGCTGAGTATTTGGATGAAATGCAATGATCATTGGCGCGAGTTGTGCTGCCAACTCGACAAAGGTTAACGATGCGCGACACTGGTCGCACACCGTTCTTGTTCCACCACGCTCGCCTGATGTGCGATTACATATTTTGGGGGTTGAGTAACGCCGCCAGCACTTCAGGTGTATTTTCCCCCGTTGGCGGATAAATGACCCAGGGACCAGTGCCTAAAGGCGGCAAATTACCTTGCGCATCAGGAAAACAGTTATTACCACCCACCACATTGTCGAGTTCAGTTTCGGTCAAGTTTTGCATAGGGTATACTCCGATTAGGATGAATATCGCGCTTCATTCTCCAGCATTTGCAACTCATACATTTGCTTATGATGACGTCACGCGGTTTTGCCATCTTTTAAGATCAACGCGTTAGCATTACTGCGCTCATCAAATATATGGCGTCGATTCAATACTGTGCGCTGAAGCTGCCCTTCATCAGGGCAGAAAGACCATTGAGCTTACACGGGTATTGACCACATAAGCGTAGTTCAAAAAACCAAAAAAACACACAAAATTAACTTTATTTTAATAAAAATAAACATCACAACAGCAAAAAACAAAAAACATGCACTATCATCTTGAATTAACAGCCGACAGCATGATTTGCCACCCTAGCCACGCGCAGGATGCTGAACCACAACGGCTATTTTGGCAGCATCACCTATCGCAACTGGTCGGTGTCACGGCTCTTTGTAGTGAAACTGGCGCGGATACCTGGCAGATGCATTTCAATTGGCAATCGGCTCGATTCTGGCTGGAATACCAACACTATGTCGACTGTTGTTGGTTCAGAGCTGACCGCCCCGAGCATACGCATTTATTAGCTCCTCTTCGACAAACATTGATGCGTCAATGGGGTATGCCTGATGCCTCGGAAGACGGAGCGCTACCACTCAAAACGTGAACCACTTATGTTCAAGCATCCTTCACTGCGCCATGATGTTCACAATGATGTGTGATAAGGTATATCCTTTGTGTTAACAGTGCGTTCATCGTGCTGCTGGCGGCAGTAACGTGATTAGACTGTCTTTTGTCGAAGCGCGATAGGTGTCTGCATCGCCACGCTAAAGGTTTGGACAGGGAGTTTGTATACATGGGTCATGCGACAGCTGCATACCATCACGTGCGCGCTACATCATTGCCACGTATGTCTGGGTATACGCCAGTGAGAGTTTTATGGCGCATCGGATGTTATCTATGGTGTTTATGGTGTGTGGCGATGGTTATGGTCTACAGCGCCTGCGCAGAGCCAATTGCTCTTGAAACCCGCATCGACGAAAAACGCTTGCAACAATTGCCCTTCACCCTGCAACATGGCATGTTTTATCAGATCACCGCGTTGAGCCAAGATGCCGAAAGCTTGGTGCAAGATCCAACCTCGCTCCATAAATTTTCAGCAATCACAAGCTCAGATCAAATGTTTCGTCCAGGACCTCACCAGGCATTATGGATACTGATCAGGTTATCGAGTGAGATTAAAATTCCGCTGTTATTAAGTTATGACTACCGCTTAGCTGACGAATTCACCGCCTACCGCTTTGAACGTGAGCATGGCAGCATCAGCTTGTTATTGCGCAGTGGAACGGCTCTGCCGTTTCACGAACGATTGATCCCAAGCCGTACGCATGCGATCGAATTACCCTTTGCACAGCACCCTCAGCAAGAAATTCTGGTGCGAATCACCCAACCTGCCGTGATCCCCGCCAAATTCGTCCTCAGTACGGAGCGGCAATTTCAGCAGCAACAATTGACCGACAATTTTAGCGATGGCTTGTTTTTAGGGTTTATGTTGCTAATCGCTATCCATAATCTGTTGTTGTTACTCAAACAACATGAACGCTTATATGGTTATTTTGCGGGGTTCTTTGCTAGTTTCGCGTTGCTACTGGCGGTATTAAACGGCAGCGTGTTTGCCTTAGTCTGGCCACAGATGCCGGAAATCAACAGCGCTATGGTGTTCATCAGTTGTGGTAGCTGTTTGTGTTTTCTGAGTCTATTAAACTACCGTATGCTCGCTATGCGGGCCCAATTGCAGCACCGGGGTTTCCTTTTCTTTAATCTGCTATGGTCTTTTTCGCTGTTATTCAGTCCATTATATGCCGACATTGACCTGCGTTTATGGTTACTCGAGCGAGGTTCATTTGTCGTTTTAACGCTAAATTTTTTGCAAGCATTTTGGTTTGGGATCAAACGAAACTCCAAAGTACGTTGGCTAGGTTTGAGCTGGATCGTGTTTTATGGCACAGGCATGCTGCTGTTCTTAGCTAATTTTGGTTACTTACCACAAAACCCGCTGTGGCACTGGTTGCTGGCATTATCCTTGGTATGCACCTTGCTCATTATGAGTAACAGTCTGATCCTCACCTACTCACCAGAACAAGATGCCTTGATGATGCAACAGGCGACCGAATTACAACACTATCATGATATTTACCATACCGCGGTTGAAGGCCACTTCACGACCACCATGCAAGGTCAATTGTTGCATGCCAATCGCGCCTTGTTGCAGATGTTAGGCTATCAGGATTTCGCGCAAATGCAGCATGACGTGCAGCAACATGGCATGGGACGTTATTATGCTGACGCCGCGGATCGGCTGCATTTGTTACGGCAATTGCAGCACCAAGGGGCGCAAACCATGGAATTTCGTGGCGTCAAAGCTGACGGCTCGCCGTTTTGGGCACTGATTTTAGCTCGGCTGACGCGTGTGAATGGCCAACCTGATTTGATCCACGGTTCGGTCATTGATATTACGCAACAAAAAATTGCGCATGAACAACTGGCGTATTTAGCCTCACATGACCCACTCACAGGGCTATTTAATCGGCACCATTTTGAACATCTGACCTATCAAGCATGGCAGCAACTGCAATTGCAAGCGACGCCAAGTGCGTTATTGTATTTGGATATTGATCAATTCCACTTAGTCAACAATACCTGCCAACACAGTGCCGGAGATGCGCTGTTAAAACAACTCAGTGATAAAATGCGATTTTGTCTTGGCAATCAAGGTGCAGTCGCACGCTTGGGTGGTGATGATTTTGCCGTATTACTCTCTGGCATCCCTGCCAGCGCTGCATTTCCATTGGCCTATCGCTTATTAGATGAAATCAAAGCCTTTCGATTTATCTGGCAAGATAGTGTGTTTCAAATTAGCGTCAGTATTGGTCTGTGTGATTTAGCGCTGGATGATTTATCGGCACGCCACAGTATTAGCAAAGCTGATAACGCCTGCCTACAAGCCAAGGCCAAAGGACGAAATCGCATTCATTTGTTCGATCCAGCAGAAGAACTCACCCAGCCGCAAGGTGCCGAGCTGCGCTGGGCACAGCAGCTGCGTCAGGCCCTAGAACATGACGAATTGGAATTGTTTGTCCAGCCGATCTTGACGCTACAAGGCAATACCGAACAGCTCAATCAAGGACTACACTACGAACTATTGCTACGACTACGCACTTCTGATCAGCAATACATTCCGCCGAGCCATTTTTTAACTGCCGCCGAGCGATTTGGTCTGATGCCCCAAATCGATCGCTGGGTTTGTAAAACCTATGTCAGATACCTAGCGCAACAACCGCAAATCATGGCGCAATTGCAGCGTTGCCATATCAATATTTCTGGCGCTTCGTTGTTAGATCCGTTATTTGCCAGCGACCTACAGGATTTATTTGATGAATACCACGTTTCACCCGCATTGATTTGTTTTGAAATCAGCGAAAGTATGGCGCTACTGCATTTGCAGCCCACCCTCGACTTTATCCAGCGCTTCCGACCGCAAGGGTGTCGCTTTGCACTCGATGATTTTGGCAGTGGTTTTTCATCCTATGGCTACTTAAAAACACTGCCAGTTGATTTTTTAAAAATTGATGGGACTTTTATCAGCCATCTGGCATTTGATGGTTTTGACCGCGCCATCGTGCAGTCCATCCACGATGTTGCCAGCGCGATGGGCATGCAAACCATCGCAGAACATTGTGAGAATCAAGAAATTTTACAGCTGCTGCATAGCATTGGCGTGCATCATGCCCAAGGTTTTGCCTTAGGCAAACCCCAACCCCTGGGCACGACGGATCTGGCTAGATAACGTGCAACTGCAACACCAGTACGCATTGCCTATGTCTGTCTGCCACTGTGATATAGCCGTCATCTTAGGTTGACGGCATCACCCTGCGTTAAATGAACGCGGTGTCCGCCGATGTAGCGCAAGGGCTAGCATTGCATGAAAACCAATTCACCGAGGTCGATCATGAAACGGCAGGCAGGTGACTCGCTTGACGCGCTAAGGCAACCCAACAGTGGCAGGGCTGTACTTGCTCAGCGGCGGCCAAACTCAGTACAATAGCGCCCCCCAATTTAGGTGATGTCTCATGCAACGTTTACGTCAATTATCAGCCCAAGTCGAGCTCGTGTTTGCCGATATCGGCGAAGTGTATGCTCGTTATCAGCAGCAACGTGGTTTATTTTGTCGCTCGGGTTGTGGCGAATGCTGCTTACATCCAGGCATCGAAGCAACCGTTCTTGAAATGTTGCCGTTGGCGTTTTCCTTGGTTGATAGTGGCGCGGCAGAACAAACGTTAGATGCATTGGCAGCACACCAAAGCGATGGCTGTTTCTTTTACCAACGCCACTCTGACGATGGCAAAATGGGTATGTGCAGTGTCTATCAAAAACGCCCTGGCATTTGCCGTCTGTTCGGTGCCGCCGGCTATAATGGCCGCGAAGGTGAGGTGCAATTATCGGTCTGTAAAAACATTAAAGCAGATCATCCAGCCGCCTATAACGAAACCATTATTGCCCTTGAATCTGACCCGCCACCCATGATCCGCAATGGTAAAGAACAAATCCGCCAGCTCGATTATGAGCTTGGCGGCATGAATTTCCCCATCAATGAAGCCATGCGGCAAGCATTAGAAAAAGTATTGTTTGAGCAGTACTACCAAAGCATGGCCAGTGACGATACGACACAAGACTGAATTACGTTGAATCACTCGTCTTCGTGACTCGAGCTATAGGTTCGCTGTCGCGAAGAGGTTCCTCGCTCATCTGGTCGTCGATAAAATACCATCCATGGTAAACACTCAGGTGGGCACTATATCTGATTGCCTCCCCCCTCTAGCCACCGTCAGATGACCAAGCTAGTCAAGCACAAAAACAACATCGCCTCAGGCATTCGTGATGCACTGAGGCGATGTATCAGCCGTATGGATCCGCTGATAGCGCAACTGGCATATCAGCATCTACAACCATTGTCCGATGTTAGAACTTATAGCTTAGGCTCAAACGTGCATTGGCCGGTGTGCCTGGCATAATATTATTGTTGTTATGCGCAGATGCGGCGTAATGTTTATCGGTGATGTTCTCAACGTTTAACTGTAACCGCAGGTGCTTGACGGGCACATAAAATACCGCAGCGTCGATACGAGTAAAACCAGGCAAGGTCACCGAATTATCTACCGCAATAAAACTGGCCGATTGACTGGTCATACCCAGGCCAAGTCCCCACTGTTCATTCAGTTGATATTTGTTCCACGCAGCCAGCTTATTCCGCGGCACTTGGGCGAGTACATTACCTTTTTGGCCCGCAGGTGCCAGGATTTCACTATCTTGATGCGCATAGCCGACCGTGAAGTCCCACTGCGAGGTCACTTGACCTTGCAGCTCAGCCTCAAAGCCACGAACGCGCTGGCCATCCACCAACACTAATAAACTTGGGTTGGCCGGATCAGTCACTGCGACATTGGTACGATCTAACGTATAAATCGCTGAACTAAAACTCAGGCTGCTGTTGATATCCCATTTAAAACCGACTTCTTTATTCACGAAGGCTTCCGGATCTAGCGCTGCCGTACTGGCGCTAAGTCCTGCCAATTGTTCACCGGCACGTGGCATATACGCCTTGCTGTAATTGACATACAGTGACATCTCATCGACCGGCTTATAGATGAAGCCGGCACGCGGCGATACTAAATCGTCCTTACTGCTGATATCGGTATTATTGCGATGATTGCGTAAATCGACCTTAAAGTGGTCATAGCGCGCGCCAACCACCGCCAACCATTCATTGGTTAAC
>Ga0209812_10000271_pt1 | contig 48640 bp, 34 predicted proteins | sample JI71714BDNA_FD_187502 | JGI IMG/M metagenome (GOLD analysis project Ga0209812, IMG submission 187502) | Wastewater effluent complex algal communities from Wisconsin, to seasonally profile nutrient transformation and Carbon sequestration -... | ecosystem: Engineered > WWTP > Effluent > Algae...
TCCATAAAATCTTCATCACTTTCACCAGGAAAACCTACAATCACATCTACGCCTATACAACAATGTGGCATCATAGATTTTATCCAAGATATTCTTTGGGCATAGAGGTCCCTTTGATATCTTCTTCGCATCGATTTTAGGATTTTATCGCTGCCTGACTGAAGAGGAATATGAAAGTGTGGTACAAATTTATTAGACTGTGCTACGAAACTTATAATTTCTTCTGTCAATAAATTCGGCTCTATGGATGATATCCGATATCTATCAATACCTTCTACTTTATCAAGTTCTCTAATTAAATCTACAAATAATGCTTCTTTTTTGGGTTTTGTTCCTTCTATTACATCAGTTCCGTTGCCAAAATCTCCCAAATTCACACCAGTAAGTACTATTTCTCTTACACCCAATGATGCTATTTTATGGGCATTATTCAATACATTTTCTATAGTGTCACTTCTGCTACTTCCCCTTGCTTGGGGTATGGTACAAAAAGAACACTTGTAGTCACAACCATCCTGAACTTTTAGAAATGATCTTGTACGATCTCCAAAAGAAAAAGAATCAATAAATATGTTTGCTTCTTTGACTTCTCCAGCTATGACCATCCCTTTATCTGACGAACTAGATATGGTGTCAATATAATTAAGGATATTAAATTTTTCTGCAGCTCCTAAAACTAGATCTACGCCCGGTATTTCTGCTATTTCTTGCGGTTTTAGTTGAGCATAACAACCTACAACTACGATTTTTGCTTGAGGAGCATATTTTAATGCACGTCTTACTTCATACCTACATTTTTTATCTGCAAAATCTGTCACTGAACAAGTATTTAAAACATAAATATCTGCCCCTGTTTCGAAATCTACGGTGGTGTACCCATGATTTTCGAAAGACCTTCGAATACCAGAAGTCTCCGAGAAATTTAATTTACAGCCTAATGTATGAAAGGCTACCGTCCTAGGTGTTGCCATATTTTAAGTGTTAATGTCTACTGATTACCTACCCATTATTTTTCTTTGGTGGATCTTTTGATTTATCAGTATTGGGTGGAGATTTTTGATCAGGATTCTTTTTGGTTTCCTTTTTCTTTTGATCTATGTCTTTTGATTGATCTTCTTTTTTTGTATCTTTAGAAGGTTTTTCTTCTTTAATATCTTCCTTTTTTACTTCGCCTTCTAGGTTGTCTAATTCGCCACCCTCAGGTTCTTCAGCTGGATATCCAAATTTTTCACGGACGATGTCTCTCATATTTTTAAATCCTGAACGCACAAGAGAGTCTTTGTAAAGTGTATCTTGCATTAACAAATTAAAGGTATCAGGAGAGATGCCTATTCTAAATGGACATGCTACTAAGTCATTTACCTTGGGGTCAAAAACAAATTTTTCTTGTGTGATCTTAGCGCTTTTAGCATCAATAGCTACGGAATACCAGAAATTACCCACGATTGGCAAAGCCATAGCAGTACCACTACCTAGATTCATAGATCTGAATCGCACTGCAGGACTTGGTCCACCTACCCATGCACCTGTTACTATTTTTGGGTTGTAAGCTATAAACCAACCATCAGAGTGATTCTGTGTCGTACCCGTTTTGCCAGCAAAATCGCCATGTGGGACAAATTGACTTCTGAGATTATTTCCAGTACCATAGACAATGACTGATTGCATCATCCTTGTCATAGTAGCCGCAGTTGTGGTGTCCATTGCAACCACATTTGGACCTATAGATGGATTGGTTTTTACCAATTCTTCATAATCATATATGACCTTTCCGTATCTATCTTCGATCTTTAATATCGCCACAGGTTCAGGACGTAGGCCTTTATTGGCTAGTGTACCGAATACTTTCATCATATCATATAGCGAAATATCAGCTGCACCCAAAGAAATACCAAATTCACGAGGTAGTTCTGATGTTACACCCATTTTTTCTGCTAAATCGATGGTTTTTTGGATCCCTACTTTTTCTATCAATTGAGCAGCAATTACATTAGTAGAATATGTGAGTCCTCCTACCATGGAGTACCATCCACCATAACTGCCATCAGAGTTTCCAGGCGTCCAATCTTCTATTGTAACTTGTTGATTTCTAAAGAATTGACATGGTTTCAAACTATCCTGTAAAGCCGTGGCATAAACAATTGGCTTAAAAGTAGAGCCAACTTGACGTTTACTCAGTATATGGTCGTACTTAAAATATTTAAAATCTGTCCCACCTACCCATGATTTAATATAGCCATTTGTATGGTCCATTGCCATAAATCCACAATTCAAAAGTGTAAAATAATATCGTACACTGTCCAAAGGTGACATAGTGGTTTCTATCTCAATAGGCGTTTTGTCCCAGCTAAATATTTTCATTGGTACAGGTACGTTAAAGATAGAATCTATATCAGCATCGGAGTATTCTAGTTGCTTTAACTTTTGGTAACGCTCACTCCTTTTTACTTGTTCATCTATCCACTTATCGTCTCCCCAAGGTTTTTCTTCAGTGTAACCTTTCCAGTGTTTTACAAATTCTTCCTGAAGATAAGACATATGCTTAAATACGGCATCTTCACCATGTTTTTGCATCCTACTATCTAGTGTTGTCGTTATTTTAAGTCCATCTGTATAAAGTCTATATGGCGTACCATCTTCCTTCAGGATATCTTTAAGAATGTTTGGTAAGATTTTAGTTCGAAGATATTCTCTGAAATAAGTACCTGTACCATCATTATTTCCAATGTCCTCATGAATAGCAGCACCAAGTGGTCTACTAATAAGTGAATCATACACTTCAGCTTGTATAGCTCCCGCATCTATCATAGATGAAATAGTCGACATTTCTTGAGACTCAAATCTGAAGTCTTTGTTTTTCAACATTTGACTTAATACTAAATTTCTTCTTTCTTTAGAATCATTAGGATTTCTCACGGGATCCAAAGCTGTCGTAGCTTTTAGCATACCTATGAGCGTAGCGGCTTCATCAGGTGTAAGTTGTTTGGGCCTTTTATTATAAAAATACCTAGAAGCTTCTTGTATTCCAAATCTATTCCCTCCGAAAGGCACAGTATTCAGGTACATAGTTAGAAGTTCCTCTTTGTTGTATAGTTTTTCCAGTTTAATAGAGATGATATTTTCTTTCACTTTATTGATAAAAATACTGAGCCCAGGAATTTTATAATTTTTTCTAGGGTAAAGATTTTTTGCCAATTGTTGACTCAGCGTAGATCCACCACCACCCTGTGTATTAGTTGCAATACCTTTGAAAACCCTCATCCATGAACGAAGGTCAATACCACTATGCTCAAAGAATCTCTTGTCTTCAATGGCTAATAAAGCTGTAATTAAATAAGGAGAAATACTGTCAAGCTCAATAGTTGTTCGGTTTTCTGTGTAATATTTGCCTATCATTACACCATCTGAAGTATATATTTCTGAAGCATTGGCATTCTCTATTTGTTGCAATTCTTCGGTGGAAGGCAATTTTCCGAATGCACCGAAAAGTGCTAGCAAAACAATAAATGTAATAGAGAAAACTCCAAACATTAGGATACCAAAAAACCATTTTATGATTTTGGATTCTCTAGGATTTCGTTTACAATATACATCCCAACTATGTGTGATAGGTGAGACAAATTTTTTCCACCTCGCTACATAAGGTGACGAAAATTTTGAAATAGGTGTTGTAATCGGGCTAAAAGCTCGACTGACAAAACTTGAAATTTTATGAATACTTCCCTTTATATCGATCATCTCATGAATTCATTGGAGTGCAAAAGTACGATTTCTTATACAACAAACGAACATTAATTATCATGGTTTGGTCTGCTTTTTATTTATTTTTTAAGATTAAGTACATGTCTACCAACTACATATGTGAAATATTTGTTGTGAAAACACTCAGAAATATCACTATTCCAAATCTCATATCCCATAGTTTATCATAATTATAGACAAAATATTAGTGATGATATTATTTTTTTATTGTTGAGACTTTTAAAATGTGGTCAGGTAACACTAAATCTTAAAGTTGTAAAACCGTCAGGCTTTCAATCTTTTGGGCTATTAACTTCTGAAGTATTGTGTGCTCCTAAATTTGAGCAGTTTTAATATCAACGACATTTATATTGTGTTCTGTCAGGGTTTTGATCTTATCTACATTATCTGTGATCATGACAATAGAATCAATTTTTAAGTCTTTTATTATAAAGGCTGCACCCGCATAGTCACGTGCATCTGATCGGAAACCTGCTGCTTCATATGCTTTGGATTGCTGATATCCTTGGTCTTTATATACTTTACTTTTCATTAGAGCTAGGTGACCATTACCTTTGCCTTCTTGATCAAGTAAGATGATTATGCCTCGACCTTCAGCTTGGATAAGTTTCTGAGCATTATCGAATTGAGATTGGCAGTCACAATCGGTATTATTAAAATAGTGTCCATAAATACAGGTAGAATGAACCCTGCACAAAACATTTTCAGATCCTGAGAGATTGCCCATCGTAATAGCAATGAAGTTGTTGTGCCCATCACCATACAAGTGTTCCTGAAATTTTCCATACTTTGTATTTATTTCACATTCTGCTAATTTGAATATGTTTTTAGTGTTCATATTTTTGAATGGTCTAAAAAAAAAGGGAAATCTATATCAGCATACAGATTTCCCTTTTATATCAATTAAAAATTAGATTTACTACTTTTACCAACCCAAAATAATAGCAAAAATCAAAGGTGCTACAATGGTCGCATCACTCTCAACGATAAATTTTGGTGTGTGGATATCAAGTTTGCCCCAAGTGATTTTTTCATTGGGTACAGCGCCAGAATATGACCCATAACTTGTAGTACTATCGCTTACTTGGCAGAAATATGACCAGAACGGAATATCATGCATCTCCATATCTTGGTACAACATTGGTACGACACATATCGGGAAGTCACCTGCTATTCCTCCACCCAACTGAAAGAATCCTACGCCTTTGCCACCACTATTTTTTGGATACCAATCCGCTAGCCACATCATATATTCGATACCGCTTTTGGTCGTAGAAGGTTTTAGTTCACCTTTGATACAGTAAGATGCAAAGATATTTCCCATGGTACTATCTTCCCATCCTGGTACGATGATAGGAATATTTTTTTCAGCAGCGGCAAGCATCCAGCTATTTTTTGGATCGATTTCATAATATTGTTCTAGATCGCCACTTAACAACATTTTGTACATAAACTCATGTGGAAAATATCGCTCACCTTTTGCTTCTGCATCGCTCCACACTTGGATAAGATGTTTCTGTAGCCTTCTGAAAGCTTCTTCTTCAGGAATACAGGTATCAGTCACTCTATTGTAGTGGTTTTCTAACAAATCCCACTCATCTTGTGCACTTAGTTCACGATAATTTGGTACTCTTTTGTAATGAGAGTGTGCTACTAGGTTCATGATATCTTCTTCAAGGTTTGCACCAGTACAAGAGATGATTTGGACTTTATCTTGTCTGATCATTTCAGCGAGTGATTTGCCCAATTCAGCGGTACTCATTGCGCCTGCAAGTGTGATCATCATTTTGCCACCTTCATTGAGATGAGCTACATAACCATCTGCTGCATCGATCAGAGCCGCTGCATTAAAATGCTTGTAATGAGTCTTTAAAAATTCAGTAATCTGCATATTATATTGTATTCGATATTGAGTAATATTAGTATTAAAAAATGTTTGACATTTAATATCCAAGTATTTTTAGCATTTGGTCTACGGTTTGTTCCTCTCTATAGAGTCTGTCTACCATGTTACCTTTTTCATCACGATCTATGATGATTTGTTGTGGGGATGGGATCAGACAATGTTTAATACCACCATAACCACTGATGGCATCTTGATAAGCACCTGTATGGAAAAATCCTAAGTAAAGTGGTTCTTCCTTCTCAGGATTATAGGTAGGTAAGAAGATTTCTTGGTTCATATCTTCCGAGTTGTAATAATCTGAATGATCGCAACTGATACCGCCTATACTCACACGAGCATATTCATTGTCCCATTTGGTCACAGGAAGCAGGATAAATTTCTCAAAAATAGACCATGCATCAGGAATGGTATTCATAAGACTATTATCTATCAAGTACCAAAGCTCAGAATCATTTTGTTGTTTCTGTTCCAATACGGAAAAGATGATAGCACCGCTTTCGCCGACCGTATATTTGCCAAATTCTGTAAAGATATGTGGTTCGTCTATACCTTCTTCGGTACAAACTTCTTTGATATTTCTTACTAACTCATTGATCATGTACTTATAATCGTACTCAAATCCTAGATTGTTGCGTATAGGTAATCCACCACCAAGATTAATAGAGTCTAAACTTGGGCATATTTTCTTAAGTTCTGCAAAAATCTTTAAGGCTTTACGAAACTCTCCCCAATAATACAAATTGTCTTTTATACCTGAGTCTACAAAGAAGTGAAGCATCTTCAGATGAATTCTCTTTTTTCTAGAGATTTTGGTTTTGTAGAAATCTATGATGTCGGCACTTCTGATACCAAGTCTAGATGTATAATAGGCGGATTGTGGCTCTTCATTTATCGCCATTCTAAGTCCAATGGTAACATCGCCTTTAGTCTTAGCATATATCCTATCCAACTCCAACTTACTATCTAAAACTGGTATGACATTTTCAAATCCATCATCCATCAAGCCAACAATTTTATTAAGGTAGTCTTCAGTTTTATGTCCATTTTGTATCAAAATGGTTTTTTTACTGATTTTACCTTTTTCGCATAGGATTCTTACAATGTCTATATCAAAAGATGATGAAGTCTCTAGGTGTACATCATGCTCGAGTGCTTCTTCTATTACGTGCGAGAAGTGACAACATTTAGTGCAATAACAATAATAATAATCACCTTTGTAATTATTTGCCTTCATGGCTTTATGGAAAAAGTTCTTTGCCTTCTTGATCTGATCACCTATTCTAGGTAGATAAGTCAATCTGAATGGAGTACCATATTTGTCGATAAGATACTTTAGAGAGATGCCATGGAAAGTAAGATTACCTTGATTAAGGTCAAATCCTTCCTGTGGAAAATAGTATGTCTGATTAATTAATTGAAAATATGTGTTCTTCATTTAAAGGCATAAAGTGGGTTTTGTGTAAAAAAAACGACACAAAGAAACGATATTTACTCATAATTATTAGCATGTGGGCACAAAGAATTATAAACCTTTGGAATATTATTTGAATGATTCTAAAATAGGTGAAACATTTTCTAGAGTGAATCCGTCTTTTTAAAGTTCTGATTAGTCAGGTTGTGATCGTCGTGTGGCTAGTTTTATGGTTATTTCATGAAATAAATCACGACTTTATCATACTTTTGTCCATAATTAAATAAATCAAATGAATATGAAACAGTTAATTTTTACTTGCATTTTATCTTTTGTCGGTTTGTCATTCTCTGTCAACGCTCAAGAAAGCGATACTGAAAAACTTGAAAACCTAAAATATTATTTATCATCTCTAAAGGACAATGCCCAGTCTATGAGATATTACACTGATTCAACAAAAATTATTTCTTTACTTGATCAATTAGATGGGATCACAGCAGCATTAGAAACTGAGTTAAATAGTATTGTCCTTCCAGAACCAGAAATTGTTGATGTGACACCAGTAGAAGAAGTGCCAGCAACAGAAGAAAAGGTTGAAAATCTAGAAGACTATTCTACATGGCCAGACACCAATGATGAAGGTCAAAATAATGATGGTAATGATAATCTTGGTTTATCTAAGTATATGCCTTTTAAAAATAAATTTAATACCAGTTTTGAAATCCAATTTGGTATCAATGCACTTCAACAAGGAAATGCCGCTCCTACAGGAATATTGTCTCCTGATATTAATCCTGGTGGGTCATGGTATTGGGATTTTGCCATCACAAGAAGAGCAAGATTGGGTGGAAAAGACAGCAAAGTAGCTTTAAACTATGGTATCAGTTACCTTAAAAATAGGTTTAAACTAGAAAATGATCTTAGATTGACAGCTGTTGATGGCGTGCCTGTATTCCAAGAGGTGGCTGACCTAAAAGACAATCCTAAACTTAACATAGGTTACTTAAATGTACCACTTAGCCTGAGCTTTGCACTTTCTAAAAAAACAAAGTTGAAAGTTGGTGGATATGTCGGATACAGAGTGCATACTGTTCAGAAATTTCACCTTAAGGTACAGAATGAAAAAATACACGAGCAGAGATATGCAGGCTATGAGTTGAATGATTGGATGTATGGTGCTACTGCATCACTTGACATCTCGGGATTTGACTTGATAGCAAGATATAATTTCTCAAAGGTATTCAAGGACAATCCGAATTATGATTTTAATACATTTATGATAGGTACGTCTGTTAGTTTGTTTTAAGATAATATTAAAGAGAATTAGGCCCTTAGATTATTTTATATTTTCTAAGGGCTTTTTTATTTTTCAAATCAAATTGCAATAAATGGCCTAACTTGTGGCGTTTTATAGGTTTAAATCATAGAATGTCATTATTCAGCAATAACAATTATTGGAAAATCATCTTGATGGTATTGGGTAGCGCCATTTTGGTGTTGACAATATTATATTCGAATTTTCTGGCTGATAGTTTGAAAAAAAATGAAGAGAAAAACATTAATATTTTACAAGAAGCTCTTAAAGAAATTATTAAAATAGGTCAATCAGAAAATATTGATAGTGAGCAGGATCTTACTTTTTTAACAAATATTAGAGATTCATTTCCTTTACCCATAATTTATGAGGATGATATGGGCGTGCTTGAAGGACATAATTTTAGTAAAGATGATATGGCTGATCCTGAGTTCCTAGAAAAGAAAAAGAAAGAATTTCTTGATTCTGGAGGTGTACCTATAGATGGTACAGGATATGCTGCTAAAATTTATTGTTTTAATTCTCCATTATTGGGCTATATAAAGCTGTTTCCGCTTGTACAAGGTTTGTTGGTGGGATTGTATATCGCATTGGGTTATTTTATTTTTAACTCTTCACGCAAGGCTGAGCAGAATAGAGTCTGGGCTGGTATGGCCAAAGAAACTGCGCATCAATTGGGTACACCCATTAGTGCCATTCTGGGATGGATCGAATACCTAAAAGACAGCTATGCAGATCAACCTGATCAGATGGATGTGCTCAAAGAGCTCACCAAAGATGTGGATCGACTAGAATTGGTGGCCGATCGTTTTTCTAAAATTGGTTCGGAACCAGTGCTTCAATCTTCAAATGTTTATGCTGAATTACTAGAAGTTAAGGATTATCTACAAAGGAGGGCATCTAGAAAAATAGTTTTTAACTTCGATGCCCCAAAAGAAGACATTTTTGTAATGATCAATAAACATCTTTTTGCTTGGGTGATAGAGAATCTTATACGCAACTCACTAGATGCTATGGATGGCAAAGGGACCATCTCCTGTAAGGTTTATAGGCAAAATAATTATGTGTGTATTGATTTGTCAGATACAGGTCATGGTATTCCACCTAATAAATTCAAATCTGTATTCAAACCAGGATATTCCACCAAAAAACGTGGTTGGGGATTAGGGCTTTCTTTAGCTAAAAGGATTATTGAAGAATACCACAAAGGAAAAATCTATGTCAAATCATCTAAACCTAATGAAGAAACTACTTTCGGAATATGGCTACCTGTGACTAGCTAACCTTCAGATTCTATTTGCATCAACGTCCTGAAAGCCACATACCTATTGGGATATCGATCACTATGTTCTTTTTGAAGTCGTTTGGCATGTGCCATTTGATATTTGTTAAATATATCTATATCCGTTGCCACATATTGAATGGCAAATCCCACACCATGTTCGTCATCATCACCCAAAATTCGGGTAAGTCTATATGATTCAAAACATTCAGTTGCCATGACATCAGGAATATGAACTGTAGTCATCCACGCTAGCCACTCTGCGTGAATAGCTGTTTCCACCTTTATAGTTACATTATATAAGATCTTCATACTATTAAATTTCGTCTCCTCTTAATACCCTAAACCTTCTTCTAGCTTCTACTGCAAAAGTGCTACCACTGTAATCCACAAAGAGCTTTTCGTATAATACTTTTGCTTTTTCTGGTTCATTGAGACTTTCTCCATACAATTCTGCTAGTTCGAATATAGCATTATCAGCACGGATATCTTCTGGATATTTTTCGATGATGGTCTGATACATGGTGATCATCTCATCTGTTTTTCTTTGTTTTTTAAATATCTGAGCCTTTGTGTAAAGAACATCATCATCTAAGCTATGATCAGGAAAAATAATAGCAATAGAATCCATTTTAAGTAATGCTTCTTCAAATTTGTTTTGAAAACTCAGCAAATCAGCTTGAGCAAACATCTGAAGTGTCACTTCTGTAGTATCCATACCAAGATTATCAAGAATAAAAACAGACATATCTATTGCATCATTGGATATCAACTTGGATGTAGCTCCTTTGAGTATCTTAAATTGTTCTTGCGCCCACTCGAAGTCACCTGCGTAGTAAGACAACTTCGCATTTCGATATCTAGCAAGTTCGCCCATATACCCTTCTTTAAAGTCTTTGTCTACTTGGCTGAATAGAAGACTCGCTTCCCATCTTTCGCCACTCATCAAGTAATAATCTCCTAGAGAGAGTTTAGCTTTTGCGATCATATCAGGTTGTAAACCACCGAATCTTCTCAACTCTTCCAAGATCATAATCGCCGTATCAAGTTCGTTTAAGTAAAGACCTTCGAAATCGGCAAATTCTTGCATTAAAGTAGCTGTCTGAGTATTTCGTCCCATATCATTTAGAAAAGAAACATATTCAGCTTTTAATGATAGTAGATCTTCCTTGGTATAATTATAATTTTGGGTAACCTTGGCTTTTTTGCTATTGAGTAATCCTCTTTTCGCTTCTAGATAATAACTAGTGTTCCTTCCGTGATTCGTCACTATGTATTGATAAGCTTCTATTGCGGTTTCATAGTCCTCATCCTTATAAGCTATGTCTGCAAGTGCATAGACCCTATTTCCATTCTCTTCAAACTGTCTATCTAATGCCCTAGCTTGACGCAATGCTTTGCCATACTCTTTTTTCTGGACAAAAGACCATTGTAACAATTCACCATATGAGATGACATCTGGTTTTTCTTGGATTTTTTCGTAGAGTTGTCTTTGGAGCTCCACATAATCTCCTTCTGCCAAAAATCTTTGTAAACTCGTCTGTACATTGAGACTATTCTGCTCTTTCTCTACCGTAATGAGGTAGTATTTAATCATGTTTTTAGTGTCTCCTGATCTTCGATAAAGGTCAGCAAGATTGTATACATAAAGATCTTTTACATTGGCTATTTTTTCACCTTTAAGATAAGTCTCAATGGCTAGATCGTATTTAGCAAGATTGGTAAACGTAGAAGCAAGGTTCGAAATATTGGATGGGTCGGGATTGAGGTTGTCTACAGCCTTTCGATACTCTTTATTAGCTTGATCAGTCATACCTTGTCTCTCTAGCAGATTACCTTTTGACACGTAAAGAGAGACGTCGGTTGGATCTTTTTTTAATTCGTCTTCTATGATCTTGGTTGCATTGGCATATTCTCGAAGATCAACTAGGCATTGGATATAAAGATTAAAATAACTCTTATTTCTGGTATTTTCACGATACAAAGCTTCGTAGAGCTGTGCAGCTTTTTCATACTCACCTGAATTATAATATTCATTGGCAAGTTTATATTTCTGAACTTGCGCATCCGTGGCAGAAACCACAAAGACTAGAAGCAAGATTGTATATAAAATTCTTTGAAGACCTATCATTTTGACCTAATTTTTCTTACGCTAAGGTAATAACGCAATAATAACACTTTTTTTGTGCACAATGTTACATTTTTTGTTTTGTCTTTATTGACTTTTGTTTTCACCTATATTAATTTACTATTGTTCAACTATGGTGAGAGTTGGTAAAATAATCTATTTGTAAGGAAATGAATAAAAAAAGTATATACATTTGCGGCATAATAATCGATTAATAATAAATGCTCTATAATATCAATCCTACTACCACCGAAGCGTGGCGCAAACTTGTCTCTCATCAAAAATCAATGGAAGATGTTCAGATGAAGACACTTTTTCAAGAAGATGCTGATAGATTTACTGATTTTTCTTTGAAATTTGAAGACATTCTTTTGGACTATTCTAAGAACATTCTGACACAAGAAACCATGGATATATTGGTAGAGCTTGCACGAGAATGTAAGTTAGATACAGCCATAGAAGCCATATTCTCAGGTGAAAAAATAAATGTGACAGAAAATAGGTCTGTTCTACACACAGCCCTTAGAGACAAGTCTGATCGATCCATTATAGTGGATGGGAAAGACATAAAACCTGAGATTGATGCAGTATTGCACAAGATGAGATCATTTACCGAAATGGTGGTTTCGGGTGAATGGAAAGGATATACAGGGCAATCGATCACAGATATCGTCAATATAGGAATAGGTGGGTCAGATCTCGGTCCAGTGATGGTCACAGAAGCATTAAAACCATACAAGACACACTTAAATGTACATTTTGTATCAAATGTGGATGCCACTCATATAGCAGAAGCCACAAAAAATCTTGATCTGAGTACGACACTTTTTTTAGTGGCATCCAAGACATTTACTACGCAAGAGACAATGGCCAATGCATATACTGCAAGGCAGATGTTCTTAGATGTAGCAGGAGATGAGCAACATATCAAAAAACACTTTATTGCACTATCTACAAACAAAACAGCCGTAGAGAAATTTGGCATAGATCCGGCAAATATGTTTGAATTTTGGGATTGGGTAGGTGGTCGATATTCGTTGACTTCGGCTATTGGACTTTCTATTTCTTTGGCCATTGGTTATAACAATTTTGATAGTTTATTGAGAGGTTTTCATTCGATGGATGAGCACTTTAGGACTTCACCATTTGAAAAAAACATGCCTGTGATACTAGGATTGATAGGTATTTGGTATGTTAATTTTTTTGGCGCACAGTCAGAAGCAATCTTGCCTTATGACCAGTATTTGCACAGGTTTGCAGCTTATTTTCAGCAGGGAAATATGGAGAGCAATGGCAAATGTGTGGATAGAAATGGCCAAGATGTAAATTACCAAACTGGACCAGTTATTTGGGGCGAACCTGGGACAAATGGGCAGCACGCTTTCTATCAGCTTATACATCAAGGAACACAATTGATACCTTGTGATTTTATAGCACCTGCAAATTCACAAAATCCGATTGGCAATCATCATACCTTGCTTTTGTCCAATTATTTTGCACAGACACAAGCGCTCATGCAAGGAAAAACAAAAGCAGAAGTGATAGATGAGTTTGAAAAAGCAGGTAAAAAGCCCGAAGAATATATGCATTTGGTGCCATTCAAGGTTTTTGAAGGTAACAAACCTACCAATTCCATCTTATTTAAAAAACTAGATCCAATATCGCTTGGTCGTATGATAGCAATGTATGAGCACAAAATATTTGTGCAAGGTATCATTTGGAATATTTACAGTTTTGACCAGTGGGGCGTAGAGTTAGGTAAGCAGCTAGCAGGCAAAATTTTGCCAGAACTTGAGCATTCAGAAGAAACATTGTCATTTGATAGCTCTACTAATGGACTTATCAATGTGTGGAAAGCATACCGACAGATCAATTAATAAGGTTGATCAAATAAAGCAGAAAGTTTTTGCCTATTTTTTCAACAAAAGTGACCTTATCGTATTTCTAAGCCAAATAACGTAAGTATATATGTTTTTGAAATATAGGCAACCGATCATTGCGACTTTTATTTTACTGGCCTTAGCTAGCGGTTATTATGTTACAAAATTAAAATTCAGTTTCCAATTTGAACAGTTTTTTCCTGTAGGTGATCCAGACCTAGAGTTTTATCAAAAATTTACAAAAGACTTTGAGTCAGATGATAATTTTTTGTTGATAGCTGTTGAGAACAAGCCGACCGTTTTTGATTCTATATTTTTGAATAAATTTCATGAATTTGGATTGGAAGTACGTAATCTTCCACACATCAAAAAAGTACAGTCACTCACACAATTAAAATATCCTGTAAAAACGCCTTTTGGCTTTTCTGCGATTCCATTTATTCACATAGATGAGCCTGATAAATATGAGTCAGACAAACAAAATATTCTATCAGATGAGAGATTTGTCTACAACCTGATAGATAGTACAGGTACATCGTTAGTTATTGCAGCCAAAACTATAGAGAATATAGGACTAGATGATTCAAGAGCATTGACGCAAGCTTTGGATTCATTGATAGTTAAATACAATTTTGAAGCTTCGCATATATTAGGTAGGGCAAATTTTCAAACAGCATTGGTTGATTTTCAGAAGAGAGAAATGTTGCTAGCATTTTTGTCTTCTATCATTTTGGTATCTATCTTTATGGTTTTCATCTATAGGAAACCAATAGGGATTATTATTTCGCTAGGTAGTATTGCCCTAGGATTATTATTGTTTATGGGTTTTTTAGGATTTATTGGTGCGGAGTTAAACGCTATTTCAGCACTTTTTCCAGTGGTAATGCTGATCGTAGGATCTTCTGACGTCATTCATATATTCTCAAAGTATGTAGACGAACTCACTAAAGGCAAAGATAAGTTACTATCTATGAAAGTGACCATCAAGGAAATAGGAATGGCTACTTTTTTGACATCCGCTACTACAGCTGTAGGATTTGCTTCTTTAGTATCATCCAAGCTAAAGACCATTCAGGATTTCGGGATTTACGCTGCTATAGGAGTTTTGATAGCATATCTTACGGTTTTGTTTTTTACTACGTCTGTTTTGTCTCTTTTTGATAAAAATCAGATTATCAGTGAGTCAAAACATGTCTCTAATTGGACAAAGTTCTTGGATAGTATTTACTTTATGAATTTAAATCGATATCGAACATTGTTTACCGTTTCATTAGTTTTGAGTGCGCTTTTTATATATGGAATATCAAAGATTAGCACCAATTATAACATTGAAGACAACTTGCCAAGAGGAGAAAAAGTGACCGAAGATTTTAAATTTTATGAAAAACATTATGCAGGATTTAGACCATTGGAGTTTGCAATTTTTGTTAATGATTCACTAGAAGTAGGAGATTATAAAGTAGTTAAGGAAATAGATAAACTCGAACAAAAAGTAAAATCTACAGGTGTAATTAAGTCTACCATTTCTCTAGCCACTTTTTATAGAAGCATCAATAGAATGAATAATGCAAATATGGATAGTGCCTATCTCTTTCCTCAAACGGAAGAAGAGTTTGATGTTTCTCGACGTATGCTAGATCGATTGGGCAATGATGAGACAAATATTCTGGTAAGCGTAGATAATAAAAAAACAAGGATATCGAGCCGTATCACAGATATTGGTGCTGAAAACATTAAAAAATTAGGTGTAAATCTTGACAATTGGGTAAGTAATAATATAGATTCTAGTATCATCACGGTAAAACGTACTGGTACTGGTCTAATTCTTGATAAAAATTCTGAGTATGTTACCAATAGTTTATTAAAAGGACTAGGTTTTTCAATTGTCATCATCTCTTTAATGATGGGTTTTTTATTCCGATCATTCAGAATGGTCATTATTGCTTTGATTCCCAACCTTTTGCCTTTACTCTTTGCAGCTGCGATGTTAGGGTTTTTTAATATAGAGTTAGAAGCAGGCGTTTCTATCATGTTTGCCATTGTCTTTGGTATTGCAGTAGATGATTCCATTCATTTTTTAGGAAGATACAGATTGTGTTTGAATGAAGGACTTAGTAAAGAAGCATCTATTCAGAAAACCTTGCACGATACAGGAAAGGCAATAATTTTTACCACTATAATTTTATTCTTTGGTTTTTTTAGCATGATCTTTTCAGTGAATCCTCCTACATTTACCGTTGGGTTATTAATATCAATCACTTTGGCAGGAGCATTGATTTGCGATCTTTATTTATTGCCAGCATTGATTCTGAGATTTACAAAATAGACTTCGGGGTATCCAATTATAATAAACTCATTTTTATTTATTATACAAAAAGCATAGCTAAGCATGGTTAAACCATTCTAAGCTATGCTTAATATAAGACTATTTATAAAACCAGAAACTAACTTCATTCATAAAAACAAAAAGAGCATTTGGTTGATGACCAATGTATATGTCTCTTTTTTGAAGATTGCTAAACGAATACATCTTGGTATAATATCGGACTTGGATACTCTTCTTTGAAAGCACATCTGATGACATCAAAAGCAGTGACAACTCCTTTTAATTCATTATCCAAATTGACCACAGGTAGCGTCTTAAAACGTCTATCTGCAAACAATTCAGCGGCTGTACCTACTTTGTCTTTTGGAGTAATACGGGCAACTTTAGTAGTCATCACATCTGATACATGCATATCTGTGCCATGACCTTCTCTAGATGCTTTCCATAAGTCGTATGAAGTAATCATTCCTACCAACTTTCCATCCACTACTACAGGCAATTGTTGGGTTTGAGTTTCAAACATTAGAGATGCTACATCATCTATGGTTTGTGTAGGACTAGCGGTGACTGGATCCTTAGTCATAATCGTGCGTACTTCCTGATTCATCATGTCTTTATATATTAAAGGGTTAAACAATATTAATATAAAACAAAAGCGAAGAAAAAGGAAAAATAATTGGAATAATATTCCGATTATTGCTATAACGCAAAACGATTGTAAAAAGTTAAATGAAGAGGTGTTTTTTTCAAAAAAATTATTTGCCTAATACATAGATACATGGACGTTTATGATAAATATCCGTCTTTTGTTTTTTCCAATCCTTAATTTTCATTTGTTTGATATCTTCTGAAGGTGCATTTATATCGCAAGCAATACAAAATTTGGTTTGATCATTTAGGGTGGTTAAACAAGTTTCTACCACAAAACCATTTCTATAAGGCGTTTCCATAAAAATCTGTGTTTGTCCAGTTTTCTGAACCTTGCTTTCTAGTGCTTTTAATTGTGTGATGAGTTCAGGCTTTTTATTGGACAAATAGCCATTAAAAGCAAAATTCTGACCACCCAATCCGCTAGCCATCACTGCCAATAATATAGATGATGGACCTATAAATGGTATGACTCGGATATCATTTCTTTGTGCCCAATCGGCAACTTCTGCGCCAGGGTCAGCGACTCCAGGACATCCTGCTTCAGAAATAACACCTATATTCCTACCAAAAATGTTGGATTTCAAAAAATCTTCATTCTCAGATATGTCATTGGTAATTTCATGGATGACAATTTGCTGCATTGGCATGGGATGACCCGCAGCTTTCAAGAAATGTCTGGCTGTTTTTGCACGTTCTACAATAAAATGATCGGTTTGATGAAGCCAAGTCAAGGTTTCTGCCGAAAGACTTTCTATTTTGCCATCTACAATCGGACAAGGGAAAAGAATAATACTACCTTTCAGAATCATCTGTTTATTTTAATTCTCTTCTTAGGATCTTACCAACATTTGTTTTTGGAAGTTCATCTCTGAATTCCACTTCTTTTGGAATTTTATAACCCGTAAGGTTCTCTTTACAATAAGCAATGATTTCATCTTTTGATAAAGAACTATCTCTTTTGACCACAAAAAGTTTTACCACTTCTCCTGATTTTGCGTCTGCCATTCCTACTGCTGCTGCTTCTAGGACTTTGGGATGTGCTACTACGACATTCTCTATCTCATTAGGATATACATTAAATCCACTTACGAGAATCATGTCTTTTTTACGATCTACGATATAAATGAAGCCATCAGCATCCATTTTTCCAATGTCGCCTGTGCATAACCATCCGTCTGAAGTGATCGTTTTTTCGGTTTCGCCAGGTTGGTTGTAGTAACCTTTCATGATTTGCGGACCACGACATTGGATTTCGCCGATTTCTTCAGTTGCCATTATTCTGCCTTCATCATTTACAATTCTCACTTCTGTGGAAGATACGGGTAGGCCGATACTTCCTTGTTTTCCAGTTCCATTCAGTGGATTTACAGATATCAATGGTGAAGATTCTGTCATTCCAAATCCTTCTGTAAGGTTGCATCCTGTGACATCTTTCCATCTATCAGCCACTACTTTTTGGATAGCCATGCCACCACCTACGGTAATCTTGAGTGAAGAAAAGTCAGCATTTGCAAATGAAGGATGATTGAGCAAAGCATTAAATAATGTGTTTAGCCCAGTCATAAGTGATATTTTATTATTGCTAAACTCTTTGATGACGGACTTGATGTCCCTTGCATTTGTCACCAATACATTATGCGCACCATAACTAAGCATGGCCAGACAATTGACCGTAAATGCAAAAATGTGATACATCGGCAATGGCGACAATGTAATTTCTTTTCCTTCAACAAGATCATTTTGCATCCAAGTGCGGATCTGAACCATATTGGCCACAAGGTTTTTATTGGTCAACATGGCACCTTTAGAAATACCTGTTGTCCCACCTGTATATTGATGAATGATGACATTGTCTGAACAGTTTGAAAAAGTCTTGATGGTAAATTTTTTACCTTCATTTAAAGCATGTTGGAAATTGACTGTATTGACTAAATTATACTTTGGAACCATTCTTTTGACATGTCGGACTACAATATTGACCAATGTACCTTTTATACTTCCCAACATCTCACCTACGCTAGTAACAATAACAGTATTAATTTTGGTTTTTCCAATGATGGATTCAAGATTTGAAGCAAAGTTTTCCATGATAATGATGGAGTTTACACCACTATCATTAAACTGATACAACATTTCCCTTGGAGTGTAAAGCGGATTGGTGTTGACTATGATCAAACCAGCTTTTAGAGCTCCAAATACAGCTATTGGGTACTGCAAACAATTAGGCATCATAATGGCAATGCGGTCTCCAGGGTTGAGTCCTCTAGAATGTAAATATGCAGCAAATTGGGTGGATAATCGATCTGTTTCTTTATAAGTAAGTCTCACGCCCATACATTCGAATGCATAGTTTGCACTGTACTTTTGGAAACACTCTTTCAGGAAATCAACCAATGTTTCGTATTGATTTGCATCAATATTTGCAGGAATTCCCGGAGGATAATGTTTTAGCCAAGGTCTCTCATCCATTTTTTATTGCTTTAATTACACTCAAAGTTATAACTTTTGGAATAATCTCCAAATAATTTATAAACCTGAGTCCACTCTGAAAAGTAATTAATACAAATAAATGAAAAATATTCATTTCTATTTAATTGAAAATCAAACGTTTCCCTTTAGGGCCAGGGTAAAAAACGGTTGATTTTCATTGAATTTGTGTTTTCGGAGCGGACTTAAACCTAGAGCAAAAATTTACTTCGACTAGTCGCCTTCCATGATTTTTTCTTGTTGTTCTATACTTTCATCGTGGATAGATTTAATGACACGGGTGATAAATTCTTCACTTAGTCCATTTTGTGTTCCACGTTCTACAAACTTAGACAATACTTCTTTCCATCTTTCGCTCTGTAAGATGGTCATATTATTATCTTTTTTGTACATACCTATCTCACGTGCTATTTTCATTCTAGAAGCTAGGATTCCCATGATTTCTTCATCTATCATGTCTATTTCTTTACGTAGACGATCGAGTTTTGTCTTCTCCTTTAGATCTTTAGGGTCATATTCGCGAATGATGAGATCGCTAATTAACTGTCCATAGACTTCGGGCGTTATCTGTTGCGCTGCATCACTCCATGCGGTATCAGGTGTAATATGGGACTCTATCATCAAGCCATCAAAATTTAGATCCATAGCTTTTTGAGCTACTTTGTGCAGAAGATCTCGTCTGCCAGTAATGTGGCTTGGGTCATTAATCATCGGTATCTCAGGCATAGCAGTTTTGAAATCTATAGCTATCTGCCATTGAGGTCTATTACGATAGATTTTTTCGCCAGCTGATGAAAACCCTCTATGAATGGCACCTAACTTTGTTAGTCCCACTTTCTGAAGTCGTTCCATACCTCCTAACCAAAGAGCTAGATCTGGATTGATCGGATTTTTTAACAATACTGGAATGTCGATACCACGCAAAGCATCGGCTATTTCTTGCACAGCAAATGGATTGACCGTAGTTCTAGCACCTATCCACAGGATATCTACTCCGAACTCAAGACATAATTCTACATGTGATGTCTTTGCTACTTCCACGGCTATTGGTAATCCCGTGAGTTCTTTGGCTTTTTGTAACCAAGGCAGACCTTTGGCACCGATACCTTCGAAAGCACCTGGACGAGTACGTGGCTTCCAGATTCCTGCTCTCAATACGTCAATTTTACCCGTTTTGGCTAGTCTTACGGCTGTTTCGATTACTTGTTCTTCAGTCTCAGCGCTACATGGACCTGCGATGAGAATTGGTTTCTTTTGGTTTTCAAATAAATTTACCATAACACAATCATTTTTTAGATTCTTATTAAAATTACACTTATGATTTTTACTTCAATATTCTTTTTATGTCATTACTTCTGTGCATCAATTTTTCTGTCTCTTCGGTTTCGTTTTCCCTGATATGATGCCTGAAATTTTCTAAATGAACGATATAACTGTCCAATGCTTCAAGAAGATATTTTTTATTTTTACCAAAGATTGCAGACCATGTTTTAGGGTTGCTTTTTGCTAATCTTACGGTGCTCTCAAATCCTGTGCTTGCAAGTTCGAAGATTTGTTTTTCATCTTTTTCAATATCTAGGACTGTCAAACCCAACATAAATGAACTCACATGTGACAAATGCGAAACATAGGCCAAATGTTTATCATGTTCTTCGGCGTTCATAAAAGATGTCACCATTCCTAGGCTTTCGAATACTTTGAGCGCTGACTCTAGTGCATCTGCTGCCGATTTTTCTGGTTCTGTAATGATATTTTTTTTATTTTGAAAAAGACCTTTCAGCGCAGCTGTTGGTCCAGAAAATTCTGTTCCTGCCAATGGATGAGCAGCTACAAATCTACTTCTTCTTGGATGAAGTGAGATAGCACTACAAATATCACTTTTGGTAGATCCTACATCTATGACTGTAGTTTTTTCGACTATTTGATCTAAAATATTGGGCAATATACCTTCGATTTTATCCACAGGAATGGCCAATATCACAATGTCTGCCAATTTTAGTCCTTCATCCAAAGATACTATCTCGTGGACCAAACCATGATCTAATGCTAGTTTTTGATGAGATTCAGATGCATCTACACCATAAACTTTTACGTTGAGTTGGGATTTTAGATCTTTGGCTATCGAGCCACCTATCAATCCTAAACCTATGACTGTTATCTTCATAATCCGAGATTTACAAAACCTGTCTGAATCCTATATAAGGCTGCTAACATATCTTCCACGGGACTGCACAACGAAATACGAAGGTATTGATCCCCTTGAGAACCAAATATATGACCAGGCGTGATAAATACTCTTGTTTCGTACAATATTCTATTTGCCAAAGCTTCGGAATCACCTGCTTTTTCGGGAATTTTTCCCCAAACGAAAAGTCCTGCACCATCCTCTTGGAAACTACATCCTAATAAAGACATGATGTCACAAGCCGCTTTTTTACGAATAGCATATTGGTCATTTAACGTATCAATCCAGTCTTGACCAAGATTGAGGGCAACTGCGGCCGCTTCTTGAATGGGTTTAAACATACCAGAATCCATATTACTTTTGAATGTCATGATGGTATCAATATACGGTTGTGCACCCACGACGGCGCCAACACGCCAGCCAGCCATATTGTAACATTTGCTAAGCGATACGAGTTCTATCGCACTATCTTCCGCACCAGCGACATTAAAAATACTTAGCGGATGGTCATTTAGAATAAAAGCATAAGGATTGTCGTGACAAATGAGAATTTGATGTTTTTTAGCAAAATGTACTAATTTTTCAAAAAAATCAAGATCTGCTTTTGCGCCTGTAGGCATATTGGGATAATTAATCCACATCAGTTTTACCTTACTCAAATCTCGTTTTTCGAGTGCATCAAGATCAGGTTTCCAGCCAAGATGTTCTATTAATGGCATATCCACCGCAATGCCACCTGCTAGTTTTGTGCACATACCATAAGATGGGTAGCCAGGATTTGGTACTAATACTTCATCACCTGGATTTAGAAAAGACATACTCACATGCATGACACCTTCTTTGGAACCTATAAGCGGTAGAATCTGAGTATTGGGATCGGGATGATAGTCAAAATTACGGCCATACCAAGATGAAAAAGCACTTCTGAGAGACGGAATACCCTTGTAAGATTGGTATTTATGCGCATCATCAATGGCAAGTGTTTCCACAAGCTTGTCTGAAACAGACACATGTGGTTTTAAATCGGGACTACCTATTCCAAGATTAAGCACAAGTGCACCACCGTCTTTATTCATAGCATCAATTTCTGCTAGTTTCCTAGCAAAGTAGTACGTTGTCACATCATTCAATCTATTGGCTGCTGTTATGATCATGATATTATAGTTGTATTTAATGAATGTTGTTTTTCAAGGATGGAAGAGATATCTGCGCTTTTGTAAATACCAGTCTCCTCGCATTCAAAAGTCAGTTCTTTAAGATCTTCTTTTAATCCTAAGTATTGGTCAATGTGGTCAAACTCTATATCTAAGTGAAAAAAATATTCTCTGAAACTACCCACTACAGGGAATGACTGAAGTTTGCTCATATTGAGATCATGTTGTTGTATAACTTGAAGAACTTTCAGCAATTGACCTTTTTTGTCCTGCACCCTGATGTAAATCGAAGCTTTGTCTGCATCTGTAGGTGGAGCGGTTTTTTCTTTGGTGACAATAAAAAACCTTGTATAATTGGTTTTGCTTGTTTCTATACTTGGCTGTAGTACTTGCAAACCGTACAATTCTGCGGCTACTGTGCTTGCAATACAGGCTTTGGAGACCTTACCTTTATCTGCCACTATTTTTGCACTAAGGGCTGTATCTTCTGATTCGATCAGTTTCCAATGCGGGTAATGGCTTAGGAATTGTCTGCATTGATTGATGGCCATAGGGTGAGAAGCAACTTCTTTGATATCTTCTATGGACGCACTATTTATGGCCAATAAATTATGTTTTATCCGAAGATAAATTTCACCACTTACCCAGAATCCATTTTCTCTTAGAATGCGGTAATTCTGTAAAATAGTACCAGCAATTGAGTTTTCAATAGCCATGACAGCTACATCTGCTGTACCGTCACGAAGCAAATCCGCAAGTATGTCGAAAGAGTCAGCAGGAATTAATGTCAATGATTGGTCTGGCCAATATCTCTTGGCTGCTACATCGTGAAATGATCCAGGATAACCTTGGATGGCCACTTTTAATGTTTTTTCGTTACTCATAACACCTAAATATTAAACGGTTAAAACGAAAAAAGGAGCCTGTTTTTGCAACAGAACTCCTTTTTATTTTTGACACATATACAAACAAAAGTCCTGCTACTCTATTTTAAAATAAAAGTACCAAAAATAAAATGCCGCAAATGTGGATTGATTCAACTTCATGGCACAAACTTATACTATGCAGATTTAATAACCAAACGAAAGTCTATAAAAAGTTTATTTTGGTAGCAAAAAGACTAAAATTGACTGAATATACATCAGCTTGCCGTGCACAGATATAAGAACAAGAAATAAAATCAATGCCGAAATATTGGTTGTGGTCTCATAATAGGTGGAAACTAGTCTAGTGCTCTGACTGGATAAAGAACTTAATAAAATGGGGCTCTTTTTCCAAATCTCTGCGTTAAAAATACTCGCGGTTTATTTATTATTTATAAGATGACGACTAAGCTGCGGCACGGCGTCCACAGTTCAGAGCTAAAATCGTTTGCGACGATTTCTTTACGCTCTTCTTCTTGATCTTTGAAAAAATAACTCACATTATAATTTAACTAATTATCTAGTCAGAGCACTAGTGATTAAGGAAGCCAAAGTTCTAAAAACACTCCAAATCCACAATAAATTGAAAAAATTTGTGCAATTACATAACTTTAATAACTTTTCGATATAAATGTCGCTGACCAGAAAATTGTATTTTCAGTATATATATCCCAGAACTACAATCTTGCAAAGGTGTCATATCCAATAATTTATCATCTATCATTTGTAAATCTAGCGGAATAGGATAAATTACTGATATTTTTGAAATAGGAATTAAAGACTCAATTTTTATGTAATCTGAAAATGGATTAGGGCTCAATGTAAGACCTGCATCATGTTCTAAAGTGGACGAAATTCCTACGCATATACAATCATCTGAAATCATATCCATTACCGTATTTGGGTTACCGTCATCACACACACTTCCCGGCTCTTCTTCACCAATGCCCTTACATGTACAATCGGGCTGGATTGTATCATCTGTATTACAGACATTACTGTCAATACACATACTACCTGGCTCTGGACCATTAGGACATATATCATTTGCATCACAGGTACCATCGCCATCTTCATCTTGGAAAATGCCTGCACATGTACAATTAGGCTGTATTGTATCATCTGTGGTACAGACATCATTGTCATCGCACATACTTCCTGGCTCTGGACCATTAGGACATATATCATTTGCATCACAGGTGCCATCGCCATCTTCATCTTGGAAAATGCCTGCACATGTACAATTAGGCTGTATTGTATCATCTGTGGTACAGACATCATTGTCATCGCACACACTTCCTGGCTCTGGACCATTAGGACATATATCATTTGCATCACAAGTGCCATCGCCATCTTCATCTTGGAAAATGCCTGCACATGTACAATTGGGTTGGATTCTATCATCTGTAGTACAGACATCATTGTCATCGCATATACTACCTGGCTCTGGACCACTAGGACATATATCATTTGCATCACAGGTACCATCGCCATCTTCATCTTGGAAAATGCCTGCACATGTACAATTGGGCTGTATTGTATCATCTGTGGTACAGACATCATTGTCATCGCACAAAGACCCAATATTTGCATCATATTCAATGCAAAAACCTTGTTCCATGCAATCACTCATTTTGAAATTTCCATTTGTATTGCTAATAGGTGTAATATAATTAATAGTAGGCATGGAAGTTAAATCTACTTTGTCTTGAAAATATCTGGCAGTCATGTCAGCGATATTAGTTCCTTGGGTAAATAAATAATATGATGGATCTATATATGATTTGAATGTATCATAACTTGATGAAATATTGTCAAAGTTTATTTCTGAAATGACATCACTTAATTCACCGCTACCCAAAATAAACGGTTTTGCTGCGGATGTATCTAAAACAGCATGTCCTCCACCGCATACCACAAAACTAAGATAATCAATATTAGCATTTTTAAATCTAGGTATCACATCTTTTACACCATTGCAATACATTGATTGGTTTACTAAATTACGTAGCCATCCCGAGTGATAACTTACTTGATCGTCTAACAAACCATGAAAATGAATGACTCTGGTTTTGTCATCGGTCCCAATAAGTTCTCCAAAAGGATTATTAGTAGTGGGACCATCTACTGGGTATGCTGAAGCCCATAAGGAAATGGCTTTCATTGTATAGGTCTTTTGGAGCATATTATCATTTACCCAAAAGTTTATTCCTCTGAGTTTAGTAAATGGCGGGTTAAAATTATTATAATTATTAGAATTTGCTAAACCCAAATGCATCATCATGAATGAACCATAGCTTTGACCTAGTCCATAAAATTCGTTTGGATCTACATTGTATGTATTGGCGTGGTAGGACATATATTTTGCAGCCGCGGTAGCTATTTGTGTACCCAAATAAACTGCTGCTGGAAAAATCAGTTCAGGTGCATCATTAACGGTCTCTTTTCCCAATAGATCTTCTAAGTAATCTCGCTCCATTTTAGGTTTGATATTAGGATTTTCAAAGTAAGCCACCACGTATCCCTTCATAAGATATTGTGTGGCAGTGGTCAAAAAAGGAAATTCAGAAAGATTTGCATTTGCCCCTCCGATGGAGATAAGTACACAAGGTCTTTTGGCCGTAGTTGGTAGTAATGGTTTTAGGATAATCATTTTTAGATTTTCCAATAAATAAAAGCTAATTAAGTGATTTTGTTTTGTAAACTTCACTCTTGAAATTTCCACATTTCCGATGATTTGGGTTTTACCATCATTTGAAACTTCACTCATCACTTGTGCATAACGCATGGTGGAATAGAAGTCTTTTTCTGCTTTACTCATACCCTGATTGACTGTAGTATTAGACACACAAAAATACTTTTCATTAGTGCGGATGAAATCGTCAATATCTGAATTAATATAATTTCTTTGTGAAAAAGAGATTGTAGATAAAAGTAGCATAAAAACTAAATTGATTGTTCTCATTTTTATTATATTTTATATTTAAGAACAAAATTATTGCTTAAATCTGCACAAAAACTATGACGCTCATTATTGGTCAAAATTCGGAGACCATCGGTATATTACAGTTCATTTATGGCTCAACCACTGTAAGAATTCGTTTTTTCTTCTTCTCGAAACTGTGATTTCTATATTGTTACTCAATATTACAGAGTTATTATCTCCTTTTAAATATCTTTTTATATAAATCTTATGTACAATATAACTGGAATGAATTCTAAAAAAAATATCTTTTGGTAATATATTTTCAAATTCCCCTATATACTGAGATGCCGTATATTGTTTATTGTCAACTGTATATATAGTTGTATATTCTTTTTGTGCCTCCAGATAAAGGATATCACCCAATTGAATCACATCTATAGAATTTAACCCAGGTACTAATATATGATTTGATGATATGCTTTTCATGGATTCCAAAACTTGCTGTACTGAATTCTTAGTGAGCTGAGTATTCGATTTTATTGCCAATTCAGCCTTCTTTAATGCTTGGACTAAATCAGATATTCCTATAGGCTTGATTAAATATTCAATTGCAGAGATTTTTATGGCCTTAAGCGCATAGTGATCAAATGCTGTCGTAAAAATGATTTGGAAATCATAAGAATCTAAACGCTCCAACAAATCAAATGCTGAAAGATTTTGTAATGCGATATCCAAAAGAACAATGTCAGGTTTTGTGCTTTCTAACAATTTAATAGATTCTTCTACACTTGCCGCCTCCCCTACGATTTCTATACCAAAACAATATTCATTTATAATTGTCTTCAAGAATTCACGAGCATGAAACTCATCATCAATTATTACAATTGTCATATTTTCACATTTTAATCATTAAAAACTATGGTTAATTTTAAGCTTGTCCCTTTCCCATTTTCGTTAAAAAAAGAAGGATTTAAATAATCAAAAGTGACCAAATACACACCTTGTTGAGAAAATGCCGCCATTCTTTCTTTTGTTATTTCTGTTCCTCGCGATATGTGATGATTTGTGTTATTTAAGGTATTGCCATCTTTTTGTATGTGAATCCCATGTCCATTATCATGTATGTAAATATTCATAATCCTATCTTTAAATTCAAAAATAATCAACAATTTTGGTTGGTGTTTCAAGCCATTCAATCCGTGTATGATTGCATTTTCCACGAATGGTTGTATGATCATAGATGGAATTTCTAAATTTAAATCTAAATCATCTTGGATGATAAATTGATAATCTAAAGTATTATGAAATCTTAAATTTTCTAATTCCAAATATTTATTTAATAACTGTAATTCCTGTCTTAAGGGTAAATAATTATTTCTTGATGATTCTAAAATTAGACGTAATAATCTATTAAAACTATTTAAATAATCACTAGCTTCAATTGGACTTCTGTTTACGATATAACTTTGTATCGATGTCAATACATTAGAGACAAAATGTGGATTAAGTTGATTTTGTAATGCAGCAATTTCACTTTCAGACATTCGTTTATACAACGCTAGTTGAAGATCATTTTTTTGTTTAATTCTGTTAATATTTGCCTGGATTAACTTATATAAAACAAAAAAAATGATAAACAGAGCACATAGATAAAACCAAATAGAGTGATACCAAAAATTTAATACTTTTATAGTTTGTGAAATGCTTGAAATAGTTTGACCATCCGAATTTTCGGCTATTACTTCCAAAATATAGGTACCTGAAGGTAACTTTTGATAATGTATTTTTGATTGATTAGTGGGTTGATATTGATTGTCATATCCATTCAATTTATGCTTTATTAGAATTTCAGTATTCACATCATAGCAGGGGAAAGCAACCGTCGTTGAAAAATAATTTTCATCTGCTTCTAACACGGTAATTTTATCAAAATTTGAAATAGAAGACTTTCCGAAATGAGATTCATTAAACTGCAATTGACAAAATTTGGGTAATGAGTCAGTATTATTTACAGCTTTAATGATGCCATCCTTTGATCCTAGATAAAATGTGTCATTCGATGATGCACAAGTAATGATATTCCTATCCACAAAATCTTTAAAATGATATGTAAATTGTTTTTCTGTCAAATTACACAAAACGCTGCTAGATGTTAATACGCATAATTTCCTTTCGTAGTTAAGATAAATATCCTTTATGAAAACTGATTTTGGCAAAAGCACTTTCTCTATTTTTGAATCATCAGACCTATATAAATCATTATTTGAAGTCCAAATCCATATACGATTTTTAGGGTCCATAATTATTTTATTTACAGCCTGACTTATTTCAGTTTCATTAAAACGATTATTGATATTATCATAAATCAAAATTCCAGACGGACCACCCATCCAAAATAATTCTCGTTTTGTATCATATATTGAATGCGAGGCTCTAAAAGGTGTAGGTATAAACTTGCTAGTTTTACCTAAACTATCTACATGAATCATTCCATCATTTGTAGAAAGAACAATTCCATTTGCAGAAGATGAAATGTTTTTAATACTTGAATTGGAAAAATATCTTTTTCTACCTTCTTCACGATAAATTTTTAGTCCTGATATTGCCCCAAGATCTAAGTCTTCGTTGTTTAATGATATGACTACAAAATCATATCTTGCCTCACCGATAACTACATACATAGTTTTTCCATTCGGAGAAAGTTCTATGTTTTTTATAAATCCACTTGAGTTAAGTATTTTCCTCTTTACATCTAAATTGTGTGCATCCAATTCGTAAATTTCACCAGTTGAATTTCCTACATACAATGAATTATTGTATTTTTTTATTTGTGTTATTTGTTTATCATTTAGATTCTTAAAGATTGAGTTAAAATTACTCTTTTTTATATAATATACACCTTCAAATCTAGACGATAGCCATAGACTATTTTCACGATCGATCAAAATATTGCGTACATAAAAATCATCTAAAAAATGATATGTTGGTATTATTTCTAACTTTTGGTTTACTACTATTTTTTTCTTTTCAAAATAAAGACAAAATAAATTATTATTTAAAGGCTCAATTCTAAAGATATCTTTCTGGCCTAGAAAAATATCAGACAATTTTCTTTTTATTATTTTTTTATCATTAACTAATATGATTTCATTAGATACTTCATTATAAGCTATAAACATATCATTAGCTATTACACCATGCCTCAAATAGGAAAAATAGTGTAATCCGTTTTCACTTGTGACGAATTCTTTCAGATCATCTAAAATGTTATCGCATCCGAATTTTTTAACTGGAAATAAATTATTTGGAACAGATATTTCAATTTTATGGATCTCATTTTTTTGGTCAATCGTAAAATATGAAAGGAGTTGTTTGCCATTTATTTCTTGTTCTATCCAGTTGGTATAATATATTTTTCTACTTTTGTTGTATGAAATATGAGTGATTGGTTGAACATCGATGCCAGAAGTCTTATTGAAAACGCGATGTAATTTTTTGTCATGATAACTGTAGTACGTAAAAAATGAAGAATATGACAAAAACCAAATACGATCATGTTCGTCTTCATATATATCAAAGAATTCTTGACTTGATATTTCTATATTGTCGTTAAAATTTTTTAAATTACAGCCATCAAATCTTGCAATTCCTCTTGAAGTTGCAAACCAAATCACCCCTTTTGAATCTTGAAAGACTTTATAGACTGATCCTGAAGGCATACCAATACTAGTATTAAAATGCCTATATATGGGTTGTTGGCTTTGAATACTAAAATTCAAAGTTCCTAAAAATAAGATGATAATAATATTTTTAAAATTACTGGAATCCATTTATTGACATGCTTCGATAAGCCATCCTTAATTCTACTGAATAATGATATTTAAATTTAGGAATTTACTATAGACGATAAATACAAAAATATAATGCAAATATAAAGATATAAATCGAACCAATATTTAAAAGCTTCATGTATGCAGATTTTATGACCAAATGAAAGTGTATAAAAAGTTACATTTGGTAGCAAAAAGACTAAAACCGCTATCTAAAAGGTATGAATATTTGGAAATTGGATAGTGTGAAAAATATTCAGAGCCATGAAATCATACATATTGAAATTGACATTTATGGTGCTTTATGAGCAAAATAGCCAGCGGAATCTATCTAATTTCGATACATTCCGCTAGCTATATGTATCGATAGTCAGCGGAATCTATGTTTTTTTATGAGATTCTGCTAACTATTTTGTACACAATATATATTTAAACACCTGATATACAGTTAAATATACTATTTCGACCCTTTGTTTAGTCCACGTTTATTGAGTAATGGTTCTATGCTAGGTTGTTGACCCCTGAATCTTACATAAAGTGCCATTGGGTCTATAGTGCCGCCTTTGCTGAGTATATTTTTTCTGAAAGACATTGCAGTTTCAGCATCAAAAATACCCTTCTCCTTAAATAAGGCATATGCATCAGCATCCAGCACTTCTGACCAAATGTAGCTATAGTATCCCGAAGAATATCCACCTGCAAAAATATGGCTAAAATACGTACTTCGATATCGTGATATGATCTCAGGTATTAAACCCAAGTTTTCAAAAAACGAATCTTCAAATGCAGAAACATCCTTTACATCTACGTCACCACTGAAAGTGTGGTAAGCCATATCTAAGAGTGATGCAGCAAGATATTCGACAGTGGCAAATCCTTGACCAAACTTACTGCTTTTGTCCATCTTTTTTATGAGTGATGTAGGTATTGGTTTGCCTGTGACGTAATGGAAAGCATAAGATTTAAGGACTTCAGGTTCGGCAGCCCAGTTTTCCATAATTTGAGATGGTAATTCTACAAAATCTGTGGGCACATTCGTTCCAGCAAGAGTTGTATAATGTACATCTGAAAGCAAGCCATGCAAAGCATGTCCGAACTCATGAAAAAATGTGATAACTTCGTCATATGTCAACAAAGAAGGTATCTCACCCGTAGGTTTTGTAAAATTACATACAATAGAGATGACAGGTAAGACTCGTTTACCACCGTCTTTTTTTTGCTCCACAAAACTCGTCATCCATGCGCCTCCTTGTTTGCTATCTCTAGGGAAAAAGTCGAGATAAAGAATTCCTGTCAACTTACCACTGGACTCTCTCACTTCATAGGCATGAGCTTCGGGATGATAAGTGGGCAGCCTTTCATTTAAGGTAAAGTTGATGCCGTACAGTTTATTTGCCACATCAAAAATCCCTTTCTGCACATTTGATAGTGCAAAGTATGGTTTCATTTCTTCTTCGTCGATGTCGTACTTCTGTTTGCGAAGTTTTTCTGCATAATATCTCCAATCAAAGGCATGAAGCATAAAATTATTGTCTTCTTCCAATATCATTTTCTGAAGGTCACTTGCTTCATTTTTAGCCATCTCAATGGCTGGCTGCCACAATTTTGTAAGCAATTCTTGTACTTGATCGGGAGATTTTGACATCTGCTCTTCGAGTACATAATGTGCATGACTTTGATACCCTAGCAAACTAGATTTCTCAGCCCTGAGTTGTACCATTTCTTTTACGATGGCATTGTTATCATTTTTATCACCGAGATTACCTTTGTTTGTATAAGCTGTCCAAATCTCTTTGCGTAGCATCCTATTTTCGGCATATTGTAGAAATGGTATTACACTCGCATTTTGCAAAGTAAACACCCATTTTTCAGGCATATTGTGCGTTTCAGCCGTATCTTTTGCGGCAGATATGATTGATGATGGAAGGCCAGCAAGTTCGTTTTCGTTGTCGATGATAAGTTTGTATTCATTGGTGGCAGCAAGTATGTTTTTGCCAAATTCTAAACTCAATACTGTCAGTCTTTGGTTGATGTCGGCTACTCGTTTTTTATCTTGTGCCTTTAGATTTGCGCCATTTCTGACAAAAGTTTTGAAATATACTTCTAGCAGTCTCAATTTTTCACCTGTGATTTTCTGCTGTTTTCTATTCTCCCATACAAATTTGACCTTTCTAAAAAGGGCAACATTCATAAATATCTTATCATTGTGCGCAGATAATTTTGGCGCTATTTTTTGCATGATAGTTTGTAGTGACGTACTTGTATTTGCATAAGACAGATTGTAAAGTACAGCTGCCGTTCGCTTTATGATCTGTCCAGAATTTTCTAGCGCTTCTATAGTATTTGCAAAATCTGGTGTTGCTTTGTTACCGATGATATCTTTTATTTCGATCTTTTGCTGACTTATACCTTGTGTGATGGCAGGTGCAAAATGACTGTTTTTAATAAGATCAAATGGAGGAACACCATATGGCGTCGTAAATGGAAACAAAAATGGATTCATAAAGGATGATAATTTATGGTGTTGTAACTGATTTGGGATAGGAAAGGTTTAGTAAAGAACTAGTCGAACAAAAGCAATCTGAATTCTTGGTTTTCCCATACATCAAACCAAAACTTGGCAGATGTCAGAATTTGTTAACTTCAGTTTTAAAAAAGAAATATATATTTGCCACCTAAGAAATATGAAATATAGATAGTTGATGATCAATTATAAATTCGTAAAAAATAGGTCGGCAATTACAAAATACGACTTGCTGATGAGCATCATGCATGGTAGTCTGTAGGTTCGCATAAAAATTAAAACTCAAATTGAGAATTAAGTCAAAATCTTTTATAATTTTGAGATTTAATTTATAACTTAAAATTATTATTATGAGATTCTTAATTCTCCTTTTACTTTTATTTCCTCTCACTCAAAGTGCTCAACATTCTATTTTAGAATTGTTGACAAGTTTAAATTCTTCGGGCAAAGGAGATTTTATAAGAGAAAACTATACAAAGAAGACATATTTAATAGAAATGGATGGTGAACAAAATGGAGATACTTTAATCAATATTAATGGAGAAAACAAAAAATTAAAGCTGTCAGGCAAAACAAATTATACTTTGCACAATAACATCCTTAAAATTGAAGACCAACCACCTTTTTTAAATTTATTTTCATATCAATCTTTTGAATTTGACCAAAGAGGAAATGTTATTTTCAAAGAAATGAAAGATCCAAATGATGAAAAAAGTATAATGAATGAAAAAAATATATTTATATATGATGAACAAAATAGACTTAAGTCACTTCGACTTATTAAAGAAAATATGGATGTAAATAATGTCCAATTCGAAGCAGAGTATGATGAAGTTTCCGGAATTTTGCCTATAAGTGCTAAATGTAATATAATGTTGGAATTTGATATTAATAGGGAGCCAATTGACAAAGGATTTAGGTTTAATTTCATATCAAATATACCTCAAGATTTGATAGACATGGTCAAAGAAGGTTTAGGCGGAAACCCAACTCATGAAGAAATAATGAAAGAATTAGGACCTCTTGGTAAATGTTATAAAAAGTATAGTGACATAGTTTTTTTGGATGACAATACTTTAAAGGAAGATGTATATGAAGAAGATAAGAGCGTGGCAGGTAAGATGGATTTATCGGCAACATATATCTTCAATAGAAAGTATGAAGTCATCAGTAAAAAGGTTTTCCTAAACGGAGAAGTATCTGAGTCAATCAATTACGAATACAATGACAAAGGCAAGATACTTTCCAGACAAATTGGAGAAAATGAGAAACAAGTCAATACTTTTGACGAAAACGGTAATCTTACGAAGGAATTTACAGATTTTGGATATATCACTAGAACATTTAAAGATGGAAAACTAATGGTGGAGATGGAATATAGTTTTGATGAACTATATTCACTGACTGTATACAAGTACATTTAAACCACATATGCAACTATTGAAATTATTGTAACAATGTGGTTAATTCTTGATACTGCAAATTGGAAAATAAATTTAAAATATCAACAGAGATATTTTCACTAGGACATTAAATTAAGAAAGAATGAAAGACAGCGGCTTAAGTTCAATAGACAAAGAAAGAATTAAAATTATCAATAATATAAATAAATTATTGTTTAAACAAGTAATAATTCACTTTCCGACTATACAGAAAAAATACGAGAAGCGAAAAAGGAATTGTTTGATTTTAGAATGAAATTAGGAACAAATAAAGCTACTGAATCGTTAGAAGCCAACTTCAGATGGACAGATACATTTGATGATCTCAATGAGAAATTAATATCCAAGATCGAATAAACAAGAGTTTGAAGATTGGACATCACAGTTTGTGACCTCCATCAAGGATAGCTACCAACATTAATGCCATCAAGCAAACAAAAGAAGCCGCAAAACAATACTGCTTTACGGCTTTATAATACTTTAAATATCCGAATATTATTTCACAAACTCCAAGCTTCTTGCTATAAATGCTGAAAGCTCTTCGCCTTTAAGCATGTTTTGGTTTAGGAGTGCTAAGTCGTGGAGATAGTTGGCAAAATCTGCTTTTTTATCTTCACTTTTCATCTTGACCAATTTATCTGCAATGAGTGGGTGATTGGTATTGATGACTACATTGTGGCTATCTGGAAACATACCCATATCCATACCTTGCATAGCTTGCATTTCTTTCATCCTACGCATAAATTCTGGTTTGGTGATGGTCACAGGATGATCCGTAGGAGACATTGGCTTTAACTCTATCTGACCCATGCCAAGATTTTTCACATTATTGGTAAATATATCTTTTACCTTATCTTGGTCTGCTTGACTTAATACGGACTCTTTTGTTTCGTCTTTTTGTACAAGATTGTCAGGTGTATCAGAATCCACACGGACGAAGGTCACTTCACTACCTTTGTACTCGATGTGCTGCATGAAGTGATTGTCTATGATGGTATCCATTTCTAGCACATCATAACCATAATCTTTTGCAGCTTTGATGTAGCTGTGTTGCGCTTTCGGGTCATTGGCATACAAATAGATCAATTTATTATGTTTGTCAGTTTGGGTTGCCTTTACTTTTTCTTTGTATTCTTCTAATGTGCTGTGTACGCCGTCTAGATTTTTTAGCAAAGCAAATCCCATCGCTTTTTCATTAAATTTCTCGTCGGAGATCATACCATATTTTACGAAAGTGCTGATTTCTTTCCATTTATCTTCGTAAGATGCTCTATCTGTTTCGAATAGAGACTGAAGTTTTTCAGACACTTTTTTAGAAATGTAAGTATTTATTTTTTTGACGTTACTATCTGATTGTAGGTAACTACGAGATACGTTCAGTGGAATATCTGGTGAGTCGATCACACCATGGAGAAGCATCAGAAACTCTGGCACGATTTCTTTGACGTCATCCGTGATAAATACTTGATTGCTGTATAGTTGGATTTTGTTTTTTTGAACTTCAAAGTTATTGGTCAATTTAGGGAAGTACAAGATACCCGTCAAATTAAATGGATAATCAATATTCAAATGTATCCAGAATAAAGGTGGCTGGCTGAACGGGTGAAGTTCGTTGTAAAACTTCTTATAATCTTCGTCTGTAAGATCAGCTGGTTTCATCTTCCAGATAGGGTGTGGATTGTTGATGATATCATCCACTTCTGTTTTGATTTCCTGCTTATTATCACCTTCTCCTTCCCATGTATATTCCGTTTTTGTACCAAATTTTATTTCTACGGGTAAGAATTTACAATATTTATTTAGTAATTCTTTGATTCTATATTCTTCTAGATACTCTTTGTTTTCGTCATTGATGTGGAGAATAATTTCTGTACCACGTTCTGTTTTGTCATGTGGGTGAATAGTGTATTCAGGATTGCCATCACATGACCATATGTTTGCGGGAGCATCTATTTTATAAGATTTTGTGATGACATCTACTTTATCAGCCACCATAAATGCAGAGTAAAATCCAAGACCGAAGTGACCAATAATGGTTGCATCGTCTTTGTATTTTGAAAGGAATTCTTCAGCAGACGAAAAAGCCATTTGATTTAGGTACTTGTTGACTTCATCTTCGGTCATACCGATACCTTTGTCGATGATGTGAAGGGTTTTGTTTTCTTTGTCGATTTTGACTTCGATTTTGATATCGCCCAATTCATCTTTCATTTCGCCTTTGAGGGCTAGTGTTTTGATTTTGGTAGTGGCATCGACTGCATTGGAGACCAATTCTCTTAGGAAGATCTCATGGTCTGAATAAAGAAATTTTTTGATGATTGGAAAAATATTTTCCGCTTGTACTGATATATTACCTTTAGACATAATTAAAACATGATTTGATGATGTCTCATTTAAGTCAAAGTTTATGCCATCAGAATATTAATGACATTTTGACAGCATTTTTGACATAATTATCATTCAAATTATAATTTGCTGGATAATTTTGACAAATTAAATCAGCAAATTTTCGTTATAAGAGCAATTAAATTGATTTGACCTTGAATTAGGGTAGTGTTTTTTGGTCGATGCTAGTCGACGCTAGTGGGATCTAGTGGGAACTCAGTGGGAACTCGTGGGAACTCGGTGGGAACTCAGTGGGAACTCGGTGGGAACTCAGTGGGATTACATACGGAACGTGTACGGAGCATGTACGGAGCGTCTAGGGAGTAAGTACGGAGTATCTATGGAGGAAATAGGGAAGAAGCAGGACGGTGTCTCGTCCTAAAATAGCTACACAGGTTAATTAAATAATCCTACAATAACTTTACACTATGCAAAAATAATCCTTAAAAAACTTTACACTGTCTCGTCCCAAAATTACTGGTTCATAACAATTTCTTTTGTTTTACCCTGCATCTTTGATGGAGACAAAAGAAATTTGTTTACAATTGAATGAAAAAATGGGATACACCCATATCTTTGTTGTAAATATGGAGATTGATTGGTTTGATCATAAAAAGATTCAGAAACTTTAACGACAATTAATGATAGTAGCAGGATTTACGTTCATACGCAATGCCATAAAATATGACTATCCCATCATCGAGGCTATCCATTCCGTTTTACCACTTTGTGATGAGTTTGTTGTGGCTGTTGGTCGGTCTGATGATGTTACTTTGCAGCTCATTCAAAACATCGGTGACCCTAAGATAAAGATTATTGAGACGATATGGGACGATAGTTTGCGAGAAGGTGGTCGAGTTTTGGCTGTTGAGACAGATAAAGCTTTTCAGGCTATAAGTGATAAGGCTGATTGGTGTTTTTATATCCAAGGTGACGAAGTTGTTCATGAAAAATACCACACTACTATTTTGAATGACATGCAAAAATATAAGGATGACAAAAGGGTAGAAGGTTTATTATTTAAGTATCGACACTTTTATGGATCTTATGATTATGTGGCGACATCATCTGGATGGTATAAAAACGAAATTCGTATTGTTAGGAATGATAAAAGTGTATATTCTTTTAGAGATGCTCAGGGATTCAGAATAGGTGATGATAGAATGTTGAGAGTGAAAGCTATTGATGCATACATCCATCATTATGGTTGGGTCAAGCCGCCAGCCAATATGCAAGCAAAACAAGAAACCTTTCAGAAGTTGTGGCATGGTGATGAATGGGTAGAAGCCAATGTTCCGAAACGCGAAGCATTTGATTATTCAGGAATTGATAGGCTAGCGAAGTACGATGGCACACATCCTGCGGTTATGTTGGATAGAATAGAACGGCTTAATTGGACCTTTGACCACGACCTTTCTAAGAATAAAATCAGCTTTAAAGACAGATGCAAAGAATGGGCAAATAAATATTTTGGCCTAGATTTTAATTATAAAAACTATGTGAAGGTGTAGGGGTGAGATGGTTTGTTTTTGATTTATTCACTAGAAAATCCTACCTTTGTCTTATTAGATTTGTAATGAATTTATTCAAGGTATGAAATTTGTTAATGTTAACTAATAAACATAAAGTAAAATGAAGCTTAAACATCTGCGAATTGGTGATTACAGACATCTCAAAGATTTGGATTTTGACTTTACATATCAATCTGGGAAAAAAAAAGGGCAGACATTAGAAAAGATTTGTTTCATAGGGCAAAGTGCAACAGGTAAGACAAGTATATTGGAGTTGATAAAAAGTATATCTATCTATGAAAATGGTACTTATGTCCAAGCCGAGTACAATGATTCTTTAAATCGTAGCGGCTTTACATCGAGTAAATATTTTTTTGAAAACAAAAACAATGATTCAAAAATATATTCCTTTTCATCAGAAATACTAAATAGTAAAAACTTTCATAACTTTGAAAGGAGTCTTCAGCCAAATAAAGAGATTATTAGTATTTCTTCCATTAATAAGGATTTAATAAAAATCAATACATTGAGTAATGTCGATGAGCCTGTTATGGAATTTGACAAAATTGATGTTTGGAATGCGATTTTTAAACCATTTATATCTTATCAAAATGAGTTTTTAAATGTAGTGAGTAAAAATATAGGTAGTGGCGATACATCTCAAGATGCATACCAAAAAATTGTGGATTGGAAAACTAATAATCCTAGCCCATTAGATGAGTTGAGTCAAAAATGTCTGAATCCCATTTTTAATAAATTTAACCTTGAAGTTGATACCAAAGATACATCTTCATTAATTGTACTAAAACCAATAAGTAAGGAAAAAGGCGTTCCAGCTAATGCACTTAGTACGGGTACCAAACAAATATTGATGACTGCCTTGCCTATATTTGCATTATCTACAGAGAATAATATTATTATGCTAGATGAGCCAGAAAGATCTTTGTATCCAGATATTCAAATTGGGTTGATGGATTATTATCGAGATTTGGCGCCCAAAGCACAATTTATTGTTGCTACACATTCACCATTTATTGCAGCAGCTTTTGAGCCTGACGAAAGATTTATTTTGTATTTTGATAATAATGGAGATGTAAAAGTGAGAAGAGGTAGTTCGCCAATAGGTGATGATCCTAATGATATGTTAAAAAATGATTTTGATGTAAATTATTATAATCAGTACGGTGAAGCTGCATATAAAAAGTACATTGAAATGAAGGAAAATGTTGCTTCGGAAAAAGATCCCATTAAAAAAAGGGAGTTACTTGTAGAAACATCAAAATTTGGAAATATTTATAATTTTTAAGTGAGAAAACAAGTCAAAAGCAAAAATTCAAAAATTCTTTGCGATGGGTTATCTTATAAAAATAAAGGTGACAACTCTCTTATTTCAAATATTCTTTTTGAAGAGCAAAAGGGTTTTTGTGCATACACAGAGGAATATTTAGGTAGAGCAGATGCAATGGATATTGAGCATTTTAATCCCACATTAAAAGGAAACGAAGATGATGCATATGAAAATTGGTTTTTAGTAAAACATCAATGGAATAGTGAAAAATCAACAAAATGGAAGCAGTTTCAACCTTTAATATATCCAACTGATGATAATTTTGAAGCTAGAGTAATTTATGATAATGGTGACTATAGGGCAAAAAACAATAGTGATATTGAAGCACAAAATTTGATTTCCTTATTAAAATTGGATGACCCTATTCTTGCCGATGAAAGGAAAAAGTATATAAATAGGAAACGTAGTGAAATACAAGCCTTTGGTGAACGTGAAGGTGAGTTTTTTAGCCATTTAATAGAAGACAATTTAACTCAGATTAGATATTTACGTGCCATCAAAGAAGAATTTGGTGTTGATATTTGGCCGTTAATCCCAAACATTACCATTAATAATCATAGGGAAGAGTAAGAATTTAGTCTATCACTATTTTCTCCCAACCCACCAACAAAACTTTTAACAAAAATCCTTACCTTTGTAGTCAATAAAATATAATATGCAATTATCTAATTTGAATTTTTCTAATTTTAAGAATTGGAAAAACTTTAATACTGATCTCACCAAAATCAATCTTTTTTTTGGCCAAAACAGCTCAGGTAAATCTAGCATAATTCAATTATTACTTTTGCTCAAACAGACTGTTGAAAATAAGGATGAAAAGGTGGTTCTATTTTTTGGGGATGATAAAAGTTATGTCAATTTAGGAAATTATGATGAAATTTTAAATCGAGAATCAAATGTAAAGGATTTTTCATTTGGTTTAAGTTTTCAAGGATTATTATTCAGTGCAATTTTGAATAAAAATAGCAATGGTATTATTGAGGTAAGATTAATCCAGAAAAAAATTAAGGACGACTTATCTGCAGTAATAGAAAAGAAAATTAACACATATGATCTTCAACTCATAAAACAAAGTAATAAAAGAAAAGATACAATAACACAAATTTCGCTCGACAGAATTGGGTATTTTTTTGAAATACCGTTTAATCCAACTAAAAGTAAAATTTGGAATGATGAATTGTGGCGTTTTGATTACAAATTTAAAGGATTCTTTGAGAAAATTATCTATATTGGACCTTTGAGAGAGTATCCAAAAAGAGAGTATAAATGGACTGGTTCAAGGCATTCCCACTTTGGGATAAGAGGTGAAAATACTTTTGATGCCATAATTTCATCAATAAAACAAAATATTTCACATTCTTCCAAATTTTTTAAATTCTCTGGTTCGTTAGAAGAACTTGTTTGTAAATGGTTAAAAGAGTTTGGCATGGCCGACGATTTTCAGATTGTGCCAATATCTGAGGTAAAACAATTATACCAAGTAAATATAAAAACTAAAGGATCCAAAAATTGGGTGGATATTTGTGATGTAGGTTTTGGTGTTTCTCAAATATTGCCAATCATAGCTTTATGTTATTTTGCGCCACATGGGTCAATGATTATTATCGAACAACCTGAAATTCACTTACATCCTAAAGTGCAGTCAGGCTTAGGTGATTTATTAATTGATGCGGCGCTATCAAGAAATATTCAGTTTGTCATTGAGTCACATAGTGAGCATCTTTTGACAAGAATACAAAGACGTATAGCTGAGGAAAAAATTGATGATAAAGAAATTAAAATTAATTTTTGCAATCTTGTGGATGGAGAGTCAGTCTTGGAAGAATTAGAAGTAGATGATTTCGGCGAAATTTCAAATTGGCCAGAAAACTTTTTTGGAGACGAAATGGAAGAAATTTATCAGATGCAAAACGCCATTTTAAAAAGAAAAATGAACCCAGCCCAAGTAGAAACGGATGAAGATGAGTTACCATTTTAATAGATTTTTAAATGAATAGTTACCATATTATTGACTCTAATGTTATTGCAATCGCAAATGGTCTTCATGGTGATGCATCTATAGAATGTATGCAAAGTAGCATAAGTTTTCTTAAAAGAATTGAAGAAATAGTTATGAGAAAAGATGATGTCTTTTTTATCTATGACACTTCATTCGTTATCCTAAACGAATATTTCAAACACTGTGGAAAAGGAACAGAACAGAAATTAGGTACTGTATTTTACAAATGGATTCACAGGAACTTTAATAACTCAAATATAATCACACAACAAAATCTACCAATTGAAATTGAAAATAATGATGAATTGCTCCCACCATGTTTTGATGGTTTTGACAGGAATGACAGAAAATATTTGATTTTAGCTTTGCAATTTAAGGAATTTGGTCCAAATTTACATTATAGCATTGATAGAGGATATCAAAGATATAGCCATTGTTTTGAAGAAGAAAACATACAGCTTTCAAAACTATGTTGAAAGCTGTATGTTTTAGAAAAAGAATACTAAATTCGCAATAAACTCTTTCTACTCTTTTTCTTATTTCCCACCAACAAAACTTTTAACAAAAATTCTTACCTTTGCACTCATTTTTAAATTGACGATTTCAGTTTTAGTTTATAAAAATTCTGAATCGTCCAAAGGGTAGTGAATATGGCAAAGTACAATGATGATCTTAAGCAACTCAATCTTCCAGAAATAGACCGAATCATCCGTCAGTTTTGGGAAGAAAACGATATTTTTAACAAAAGTGTCAACCAAAAATCTGTAGATAATAGCTTCGTATTTTATGAAGGTCCACCTTCTGCCAACGGTAAACCAGGTATCCACCACGTTATGGGTCGTGCCGTAAAAGATCTTTTCTGTCGGTATCAAACCATGAAAGGCAAACGTGTGGAGCGTAAAGGTGGGTGGGATACGCACGGACTACCTATAGAACTCAGTGTAGAGAAAGAACTTGGCATTACCAAAGAAGATATCGGTACCAAAATATCTGTAGATGAATATAATGCAAAATGTCGGGAGACGGTCATGCAGTACAAAGACCAATGGGATGATATCACACGTCGTATGGGTTATTGGGTAGATCTAGATCATCCTTATGTTACTTTCGAAAATGAATATATTGAATCTGTTTGGTGGCTTTTGGGACAGTTGTATCAAAAAAATCTTTTGTACAAAGGTTACACCATCCAACCATATTCGCCGGCGGCAGGTACAGGATTGAGCTCACATGAGTTGAACCAACCTGGTTGTTACCGTGATGTGACAGATACGACCGTCGTGGCTCAGTTCAAAACATTGCCAGAGACACTTCCAGATTTTCTGCAAGGACTTGGAGATATTCACATCTTAGCTTGGACGACTACACCTTGGACTTTACCATCCAATACAGCGCTTACTGTAGGACCAAAAATCACGTATGCATTGGTCAAAACATACAATCAATACACTTTCGAACCAGTAAATGTCATTCTTGCGAAAGCATTAATTGAAAAACAATTTGCAGGTAAGTTTTTTGCGGTAGAATCTGAAGAGCAATTGGCATCATTCCAATCTTCAGACAAAAAAATACCTTATTTCATTGTCAAGGATTTTATAGGAACTGACTTAGTGGGCATCAGTTATGAGCAATTGCTTCCATATGCATTGCCTTACCAAAATCCAGAAAATGCATTCAGAGTCATCACTGGAAATTTCGTCACCACAGAAGATGGTACAGGTGTAGTTCACACTGCACCTACATTCGGAGCAGATGATGCTAAAGTGGCGAAAGAAGCTAGTCCTGAAGTACCACCATTATTGGTCTTGGATGAAAATGGTAATGCTGTACCTTTGGTAGATTTACGTGGTAAATTCAGGGCTGATCTAGCCGAAATAGGCGGTAAATACGTCAAAAATGAATATTATGCGGATGGCGAAGCGCCAGAAAGATCAGTAGATGTAGAGATAGCCATCAAACTGAAAGAAGAAAACAAAGCTTTTAAAGTCGAGAAATATGTCCACAATTATCCGCATTGTTGGAGGACCGATAAACCTGTTTTGTACTATCCACTAGATAGTTGGTTTATCCGCTCGACAGCTATGAAGGACAAGATGATCGAGCTTAACAAAACCATCAATTGGAAACCTGCACATACAGGCGAAAAACGATTTGGCAATTGGCTAGAAAATCTCAACGATTGGAATCTTTCTAGATCTAGATATTGGGGCATTCCATTGCCTATTTGGCGAACAGATGATGCTACAGAAGAAAAATGTATCACATCCATAGATGATTTAGGTAAAGAAATAGCTTTGGCCAATCAGAAATTGGGTCTAAACCAGTCTGTTCCTAAAGATTTACACCGACCATATATAGATGAGGTTATCTTGGTGTCTGATAGTGGTGTAGCAATGAAACGTGAACTAGACCTGATAGATGTTTGGTTTGACTCTGGAGCGATGCCTTATGCACAATGGCATTATCCAATGCAAAACAGAGACTTCATTGATAAAGGTGTGACATTTCCAGCTGATTTTATTGCTGAAGGTGTAGATCAGACGCGTGGTTGGTTTTTTACCTTACACGCCATCGCAAGTATGGTTTTTGGCAAAGTTGCTTATAAAAATGTCGTTTCCAATGGTCTTGTTTTGGATAAAAACGGGGTCAAAATGTCCAAAAGACTAGGCAATGTGATCGATCCTTTTGAGACGATTGCAGAGTATGGCGCAGATGCCACAAGATGGTATATGATATCCAATGCTCAACCATGGGACAACCTGAAATTTGATTTGGATGGTATAGACGAAGTAAGACGTAAATTTTTCGGTACCTTATTCAATACATACTCGTTTTTTGCTTTGTATGCTAATATCGACGGCTTCAGTTATAGTGAAAACAAAATTCCATTGGCCGAAAGGCAAGAAATAGACAGATGGATTATCTCTTTACTCAATTCGTTGGTCCAAGAAGTAGATGCAGAATATAGCGACTACGAGCCGACCAATGCTACGAGAAAAATCATGACTTTTGTGGACGAGCATCTTAGTAATTGGTACGTTCGACTTTGTAGAAGACGTTTCTGGAAAGGCGAATACAGTCAAGACAAAATAGCTGCTTACCAGACTTTGTATGAATGTCTAAGTACGATTTCAAAATTGATGGCGCCTGTTGGTCCTATGTTTTCAGATTGGTTGTACAAAAATCTCAACGATGCTACTAGTCTCGAAGCACGTGAATCTGTACACTTGGCAGATTTCCCACAATCAGACACTAGTGCCATAGATAAGACATTGGAACAACGAATGGATTATGCACAGAGAATATCTTCCCTAGTACTTTCTATCAGAAAAAAAGAAGGATTGCGTGTCAGGCAGCCATTGACTAAGATTTTACTGCCAGTTTTGGACCCATTATTTATCAATCAAGTCGATGCTGTCAAAGAACTTATTCTGTCTGAAGTAAATGTCAAGGAGATCGAATATATCACGGACACAGAAGGATTTATCAATAAAAAAGCGAAGGCAAATTTCAAAACCTTGGGTAAGATTTTGGGTAAACACATGAAAGCTGGACAAGCTATGATTGCTGAGTTTGATCAAAAAGCGATCTCACAACTCGAAAAGACCAATGCCTATACCTTGGAGATAGAAGGTGAAAAATTTGTTTTAACGACAGAAGATATCGAAATCAGTTTTGACGAAATACCAGGATGGCAAGTTGCTGTGGATAGAGACATCACAGTAGCTTTGGATATCAGCCTTACTGATGATTTGATTGCTGAAGGTATCGCAAGAGAATTGGTCAACAGAATCCAGAATATCAGAAAGACGAGTGACTTTAATGTGACGGATAAGATAACGATAGCCATCGAAGACCACGAAATCATACGATCTGCTGTAACTCAATTTGGCGAATACATCAAAGCAGAAGTTCTAGGTGTAAATATAGAACTAGGAAATGCAGAAGGTGGAGAATTGGTAGAAATAAATGAAGATGTGAGTTTGAAGATACTAGTATCGAAAGTGTAGTATCAGCCTATTAACACAAATAAAAAAGCCTTGTATCCCAAAAGAAACAAGGCTTTTTTTTATTCTTTCAAATTCAGCCTTAATTCAATTCTTCCTTAAATGTATCTCCAACCGTAATGTCTCCTGTTTTGAATCCACGAGTGAACCACTCCATCCTTTGTTGTGACGTACCGTGTGTATAGGTTTCAGGCCTTGTATAGCCTTGTGTGGAATTCTGAATATTGTCATCACCTACGGCAGCAGCTGCGTTTATGGCTTCTTGGACGTCTCCTTCATCAAGGTATTTTTGTTCGTAATGTGCCCATACACCTGCGAAAAAATCAGCCTGAAGTTCCGTAGCCACTTGTACTTTATTTGCTTGAGCTTCACGCAATTGGCGTCGCATATTTTGAGATTTATCTAATACACCTAATTGATGTTGTACATGGTGTCCTACTTCATGAGCGATGACATATGCGATGGCAAAGTCTCCGCCTTCAGCGCCAAATCTATCTCTAAGCGTATTAAAAAACGACATATCCATATACAGGGTTTCATCTCCTGGACAATAAAACGGACCTGTATTGCTATTTGCACCACCACAAGCTGAATGGATGACATCTTTAAATAATACCATCTTTGGTTCACGATAAGTCATGCCTTTAGCTGTGAATAACTTATTCCACGTATCTTCTGTAGATGCTAAAACAGTAGAGACAAAGTCTCCAACTACTTTTTCTTCTGCGGTAAGTTCTTGTGCTGGCGTACTTGTTGTTTGTTGATTCAGTTGACTTTCTAAAGCTTGGGTGATTTGTGTATTGTCTCCACCCATAAAAAGCTGAAACAATAGGAACAAAACACCGATAACTCCACCACCTGCAGCTACTTTACCTGTAGTGCCCATTCCTCGTCTATCTTCGAAATTGTCACTTTTCCTTCTTCCTTCCCATTTCATATTTTAATATTTTGTTTTAGTATTTAGATTTATAAAATTTGTCTCCACAATAAAAAAAGCCATCTTTAATTAATCATTAATGGATACGATTTAAGACTAACAACTATTTGAGTCGTCACAAATGTTTTTTTATTTTAACTCATTTTACATGTTGTAAGTACATATTCAGAATTGTCAAATAAAATACAATATTAAGCGATTTCTTTAAATATTGGAACAAACCTAACTTTTTTTAAAAATTCGGTTTATCTTAATTTTAATCTGATGGCGTATTGAATACTTTAATTTGTGTTTCTATTTTGAAATGGGATATCTCTTTATCTTTATGTGCAATATATGACAAAAGTACTTCGCTTGCTTTTTTACCCAAGTCAAAGCCAGAATGGAGGATATGATTTACCCTTGGGAATAAGTGGTGAGGAATTACGCCATCACTAATTGCTATCATGCTGATATTGTCAGGTAGAAAGCTTTGTTTCATCATAAAATGGTAAGCATGTATCAGTAGTTCATCAGACATTATAAAAATACCATCATAAGAATGTGACAATGATTTTTGCAATTCAATTTCCATGTTTTGAAGATTCTCAATACAAACAATGTTTTGCTCACTATAATGATGACCTGCTGCCAACAAAGCAGTTTTAAATCCTTCTATCCTTCTTTTTGAAATTTCCAGCTTGGGATTACCGAATACCCCGAAGATTTTTTTTCTACTTTGGTTTAATAGATATTTGGTTGCTTCTAGGGCAGTCTTTGCATCATCTATAGTGACTGTGACAAACTGATCTGTAAATATGACTTTATCTAATAGAACTACAGGGATGTTTGCATTTTTTATTGGCTGTAAGTGATCTAAGTTTTCTGTTTGCTCTGACAAAGATAAAAACACACCGTCTACATGCCAGCTGATACAATGTCTCGTGATTTCTATCTCTTTGTTAAGTTGATTGTTTGAAATAAAAATAATGATTGAATATCCTGAATTTTCTAAGACTGAATTAATGCCATCAATCATTTTGTGTGTAAAAAACATATTGAACTCAGGTAAAATAAGTGCAATAAGGCCAGAATTTTTTTGTCTAAAGTACTTGGCATGCAGATTTGGGATGTAATTAAATTCTTCAGCAGCTTGTTTTACCCTTTCTTTAGTCTTTGCGCTTATATCTGGATGATCAGAAAGTGCTCTCGAGATGGTGGAAGGATTTAAAGAGAGAATTTTTGCTAACTGTTTTATGTCTATACTATTCATAGTGCAAAATTATGAAAATTATTATTCAACAACAAACGTTTGTGCAAACGATTTCTAAATTCAAAATTTTGATTATTCCATCTTAAATTTCACTGTGAAATACTTTTTTATATGGTTTATCGACTTTGAAGCTTTCAAAATTTTATTTTGGTACTTTGAATACATCAAGGTTCTGGCGTCATATATTTTATGATATCATTTTTAGCCTAATTTTATTATGAATTTTTCTGAAATTTAAGATACAAAAGATTACATAAATATTAGTAAAAAGGACCTGAATTATTGGATGTAAATGAGAGAAATTCGAAAACACGAGTTTTTTGGACACAGCGTTATATTCGTCACAAACGTTATAGAATTGTTAATAAATATTAATAAATTTGCCCCGCAAATTAAATATTGTTTCGAAGGCAGAATACCGTGAAAAAGTTTGATATACAGATGTTTATATTTTTTATTTGGACTATTTAATGGATAAATAAAAAATAATTCTAGAATATAACACTTGATATCAGATTTTATTTCTAAGTTTGGGCCTTTATTTGGAGTGTATTTTTTACACTAAGTTCATAATTTTTTAACTAATTTTTAACAAAATCGTCAAAGCCACATGAAAAGATTTTTAACGAAATGGTCAATTTCGTTGTTTTTGGTAGTAGGTATGACAGCTTCCATGATCGCACAGAAAACGATCTCAGGTACTGTAACTGATGCCGCAAACGGCGACGCGCTAATCGGCGCAAACGTATTAGTAAAGGGTTCCGGAACGGGAACAATTACTGATATCGATGGTACGTACGCTCTTAAAGCAAATGAAGGAGACGTACTAGTTTTTTCTTACACAGGTTATGTAGATCAAGAGGTCACTATCGGTGCATCTTCTACCGTTAATGTTTCATTGGCTGCTGGTCAGTTGCTTGATGAGGTTGTGGTAGTAGGTTACGGTTCAGTGAGAAAAAAGGATTTGACAGGCTCAGTCGCATCTTTGAAAGAAAAAGATTTCAACCAAGGTGTAATTGCATCAGCTGATCAACTTTTACAGTCAAGGGTACCTGGTGTTAATATTACT
>Ga0209812_10000272_pt1 | contig 48588 bp, 45 predicted proteins | sample JI71714BDNA_FD_187502 | JGI IMG/M metagenome (GOLD analysis project Ga0209812, IMG submission 187502) | Wastewater effluent complex algal communities from Wisconsin, to seasonally profile nutrient transformation and Carbon sequestration -... | ecosystem: Engineered > WWTP > Effluent > Algae...
CTTGCGCGCTAATTCAGATACCGAAAGGGTTTGTTCTTTTGATTCCTCAACGATTTGCCATTTGAACTCGGGGGAAAAGATACGGCGTACATCGGAATATTTTAACGCAGGCATACATAATTCTCATCGTTAGTAACAGTGAGAGATATGATGCGTGATCAGTTAGCAAATAAAAGATGTGATCGCCGGACGCTTACAGATGACATTCAACTTATTAAGATTCACTTTCATTCAGGAAAAGTAACCCTATTAGGGTATGAAGAATTTTATAAGTCACCATTACCACAACTAAAAGAGCGTGTGAAAATTAAAATGGCAGAACAAGAAGTCGACTTTTTTGATTATATTATTCCTGATAAACGACCATTACTACTAGATAAAATTAGCTATATAGACGAGACATTTGAGGATTACAAAAAGCAGAAAATATTTGATGCACTACTTAAAAAATATTGTTTTGAGCTAAAACAAGCTAATACAACAATAACTCATATCTTGTTTTCGGAACACCTAGAAAGAAGAAAACTAAGCATTAAGGGATATAACATACGAAAAGTTAATTAAAAAAACTTTACTGCCAGCGAGAAGAATAACTAACAGTAAAGAGTTAATATTAAGAACTGTATTTAAATTAGAAAATCACTAATGATATTGATAAAAATTTAATTACAAACTACTGCCAAAAGGGTTACTTTTAATCTCAAGACCTTTACGCGTTTTAGTTTCAGCTATAACATCCTGGATTCTATCAAGTAAAATAAGTGGCTTCCACTTCGATTCAATTAACCAATTTTCTATTAATGATAAACCTCCATTTGAATACTCTTCAAAAATCTTCACACATTCGTGAATGTGTTCATCTCGAAGATATTTCATATCTTTAAATTCAGATAAACCAAATAAGAATATTATATTATGCTGATCAGGCCTAGAGTCTTTTGTGTTTCCTGAACCTGCAAAAGTAGCGATTGTAATACCTGTATTCTCTTTCTCTAAAGACTCTTTGATATTAAACTTTTTCCCTACCATTGCTGCAAAAATAACTAGATCTTTAATATTCGCAAAAATATGGTTCTCTTTCTTTTTTTGAGTATGCTCAATATGACCATAGACTAGTAAATTTACTACTTTTTGATATTTATTATTTCTTTTAACATTAACATTTGCCGTATCTTTAGAGATAAAATTTTCGCGTTCCATTATTTAATCTCCTTCGCTAAGACTCTATTCTTTTCAGCATCATAAATATTAGCAATGTGTTTAACGCCATTAATTTCAAAATAGTCAGGCGTTCGATCACCTTGAGGATCTCGTTCTTCTAAAATTAGAATATACCTAGCACCTATTCGAGCTGAAATTAGATTATCCATGTCATTTCGCCATTGACTTGTAGAAACAAAGAACATGACTTGTCTTACATGCTCTGGTAGCTGGCTAACAACAACATTACGGTACATATCATCTAATACCCCGAAAGGAGCATCAATAACTAAGGGGGCGGTCGTTGAAGTACTAACTAGAAGATCTTTTACATTTTTTCTTTCATCCACAAATTCAATTAGGGCTGCTGTTATAGTTAAATTTAGGAGTAGATTCAAACCATCACCTTGACCAACGTTATTGCCATCGTTATCTATCAACTTTATAGATAACGTTTCATTGTCTGCTTTAATTCTATAAGAGTGACGTGAGAATTTTTGAAGAAGATTATTAACCTTCTCAAGAATATGTGATTTGACACTTCTTTCTATTTTTAGCAGGTGCTGAATTAGATGATCATTTAGAGCTTTCAAAAAATCGACTTTAGTCGAAAATGCTTTCATTAACTCTGGCTTAGGTAAATACTTGACTATCTCAGAACGAAGGCTTTCAATCTGAGCATTAATATTTTGGCAGTCTCGAATCAGGGTAGAATCTAACCGCTCTTGGCTTTTCATGTCATCAAATAAGTTTTGTTTAGCCTGTTGAAGTGCTCTAATCTCATTTTCAGGAATTAAGTTTATTTTTTCTTGTACTGCTAAAAGAGAAGTTTTGTTGCTTTCGATAGAGTTAACAGTATCAGTGTAAACCCGCAAGTTTGTGGAAATAACATCATCTGCGCTTTCATTCAAATTCTGAATATCACGAAGCTGATAACGTATACCTAATAATCGATTTTGAAGGATAGGGTTAGCAGCTTTATCTAACAAGGCAATAATGCGTTTATACGCTTCGGAACCCTCGTGTATCTCAGCACCACAAATGCAATCTCCCTTCTGCAATAACTCATCTATAAATGTTCTGTTATAAGGTTCTGGTAACCTTCCTTTTAGCTGGCTTTCATCAATAAAATCTAATGACTCTTCTGAAAAACTTTTTCCAAAAACTGCCCAGCCATAAATACCTATGCTTTTGTGCAACTGAGATTCTAGGCTTTCCTTACTTGACTTTAACTTTGTTCTTTCATTAAGTAATTTCTGTTCTTGAAGCCTCAAAGAACTTAAGTCTACATGTTTTATTTCAGATAGCCTGTTATCAACATCATCGTAACGTTTTTTCAACTCAGGAATCGTATCAGTGATATCTTTTCGACGACTTTTTTTATCTTCCAACTGACTTACAAGTGTTTCAATTTCTGTTTGGATAGAAATTGCTTTTCCAGAAGTATCTAACTTAGAAATTTCACGCTCGATATCTTTGACTTGTTTTTTTAAATATTCAGACAAAGACTCAGCGACCTTAAACCCTAAAATATCCTTAATTGATTTAGATAAATTGGTACTTTTATTACCTGCTTCTACAGCATTACTTCCTTCCCCCTGAAAAAAAAAGTAATCTGCCATTTCTCTGGGTAACATAGAGTTTAAGACTAACTCTGGTTCTGGAAGTTTAGGCCCCCAAACTCCATTATCTTCTTGGAACATTGATAAAGTTGAAGACCGCTTGTCACTGTCATAATTTCTAATTATTAAATAATTTTCGTTTTGTTCTCTGAATTCAATTTCTACACTACAACTTTTTTTTCCGTCTCGAACTGCTTCAAAACTAATTAAATCTTTTGAATTCCGAAAATTATTAGTGAATGACTCATAAAAGCACCATTTTATTGCGTTCAGTAGGGCAGTTTTACCAACCCCATTCTCAGCATGTATGATAGTTACATTTTTCGTTGGCTCAGTGGCAAAATTTATTTCAACAAGATCATAGTATTGTCTAAAGTTTTTTAATTTTATTTTTTTCAAAATCATGACTGTTCATCCATGTACTTTTTTAATTCTTCATTTATAACTTTCTCTAGACCTGCTGCTTTATTACCTTTTTTAAGCTGATACATCCCGTCACGCTCAATTCTTAAAAGTTTGGATAGTGTTCTAACATAAATGTTATTCGCGTTCTCAAAAATTTCTTGGTCTCGAATTTTTTTTAGTTCTTCTAAAATATCTTGCATTCTAAACCCCTATAGTTCATCAATATTAATATCAAACCGTTCCGCACAACTCATGGCTTCTTTTTCACATTTATTTCTATTCCTAGATAAACGAATAAACTCCATGGCACGCGAAAGTTCCTTCTTAACTAAAGATCTGAATACCGGATTAACTTTTTCTAATGATGAAGGAATAACAATAAAATCATAAATCTCAGCTTTTGTTTTACCCTCACTCTTTCTAAGTATTCGACCACGTCGTTGAATAAACTGCCGAGAGTTACGGCTGCTGGCAAGAATAAACGCTCTCTTACAAAGAGGAATATCAATACCTTCATCAAGTACTTTCATAGAAACTAAACCGTCTATCTCACCAAGAACGAAGCTTTCCATAATTCTCACTCTCTCAGCTTGACTTTCCTCAGCTGTAAATTTAGAGAGTTTCCAACCGCAATCTTTAACAGCTAAGGATATATTTTCTAACTGCGAAAATTCATTATCTTCATTAGAAAAATTTTCTAGAGATTTACCTTCACCAACATAAAAAAGAGTATGTTGCTTATCCTCAAAATTTCCATTCTTAAGTATCATCTTAAGAGTCTTTACTTTATTTTCACAGTTTGAAATTATGTTATTTCTACGTCTTATTAAAGACGCTAGCTTTGTGTTATCCTTGCTTCTATCTATTGAAATTTGCCGACCAATTTCTTTAGAAAGAACATAGTATTCATCACTTTCATCCGATGTGAGCTCTACGAAAACAATATTATAATCGTAATTTGTAAGAACATTATCAGCGAGAGCATCAGCTAAAGAATACTCGGAAACTACTTCGCCATAGTACTGAATTAAAGCGTTTTTTTCTTCATTTAACTCTTCAAATTCATCCTCATGATCTATGTATGGAGTTGCTGACAGCCCCATTTTAAATGCTGCAGATGGCAATTGACTAATAGTTTTAAAGCTTGCGTGTCTATGACACTCGTCTCCGATAAAAAATAAATTACCTGATGGTACTCTAGAAATAATTGCTTTGAAATGATCTGTTAAAAGTGTTTTGTTCACAACAACAGCACATACGAATTCCAGATCGCCATTAATCAAAAGACTGATACTATTATTCAGCTTCTCATCCCAAATATCTCGCGAATAAAAACATTTAATTGGATTAACACTAAAGAGCTTTAACTCTGCTGACCATTGTTCTGCTAAAGCTTGATAAGGAACTGCAATAAGAACAAACATTTTGCGTGGGGAAGCTGCTATGTTGAATATTCTAGTAAATCCATACATTGCAGTAATTGTTTTGCCGGACCCGGTAGCTAATTTTAGTAGCCCTTTCTTATCGTTATCAAACCAATTCTTTAATGCATTTTCTTGATGGGGATGGGGTTTGAATACACTGTTACCTATATTACTAGGTATTTTAGGGTAACCTTTCTCCATTGAACTGCAAAATATGTCATTCTGAAAAGATTCATCAAATTCAATTGACGTTATTTCATCAATATATTCTTTGTTTTTTTTGTAAGCAGCTCTAATACGTTCATAGCTCTCGCTTGGCATATCTAGTGTAAATATATTCTTCTCTTTACCAGACCAAAGGTCCTCAAATCCATTTTCAAATGGTTTTGCATACTCATCGTAGTTTAAGGTATCCCAACTTCTAAATACTGTTAATGACTCAAAATTCAAATCAGGATTTATTGCGTTAGTTGTTTCGTTTGCGGAACCTTGAAACAGCACTTTATTTCCAAGCAGATCTTTAACAATCCCCATTTTTTCATGGTACATTCCTGCTTTTTTGCAAGCAAACTTAAGCTCTAAAATGCCAGAAGCGACAAGCATAGTGAAAAAATTCAGCCTTAAATTTTCTAAATTATTCCGCTCAAGACTAAGAAAAACCTCAAAGTCTGCATCTATTTTTTTTTGCGTTTGCTTTAAAAGCTTACCAGCAGATAAAGCCTCATACTCATCATCATCCAATGGATAACCGACAATAATACGTATCTTTCCACCATTTATAGCAATTTTAGATATCCCTTTTAAAGCATATTGTAATAAGGAAGTAGAAAAATAGCCGACGGCTCTGTCGTAGTATGTTGCATTACTAATAAGTGGAATGTAAAAATCATTTAAAAGGTCATCTCGACCACTTCTATAAACTGACTTTAAATTTAAATCCCTTAAATTTCTCATGTATTCTCATTGCTTTTCTATTAAAAATAAGTATACAGTTTTAGCTATATTGCTTCTCACTGTACTAAAACCAATATTATTTACATTGCACTCGGTATCATAAAAACTCCAGTAGGTTGATCAATCCAGCCAATTAAAGATGTTATCCCAAGCCAAACCTAGTAAGTTTTCCGCACGATTTAATACAGTATCTCTTTTCCAAAGCCCTTGATGTCTTGCTAATGGTTCAATATAAGGTAAGTATTCGAGGTAGTTACTGTCAGCGTTATCTTCAAATAAATTTTTATAAAGCTCTCTTTTAGCGTGCCAATCTTTATTAGAAGCTTGAGAGTTCCTACCTTTAGGCAGAATTACAAGATTTCCAATAGTGTCCGTTAAGTTATTGGCTTCTAAACTTGAATCCCATTGTGAGTCAATAAATGTTTGTGGTGCTATATGCTCTATCGTAAACTGAGCACTAGTTTCTAAACTAAATTCTTCCCAACGCTTCATACAAAGAAATGGCATTACATCTACTTTACCTTTGTCAAGCGCAAGCTTATCTTTACTAGATATTGAGTTATGAAATGCGCTGAGCAATAAGAATCTGCAAATACCTATTTGGTTACCTTTTTTATAAACTGGTATTACTTTAGCTTCTCTAATCCAAGCTTTTTTCAAATCAAGTATATCATCACTATTTACTCTCAAGACCTTAAACAAATCAGATTTAAACTCTTGCTTAATATATGAAAGATTATCATCTGGATTATCGAAGTTTTTAGCTAACACTTGATATATCCTCTTATACACTGAGTCTATACCTGCAGTACCATTTGTACATGCGCGTCTAATCACCCAAAAAACTGCAATAGCTTTAATAATATCCAGTAAAGCTTTAAAGTTTTGATTCTGTTTATTGTTTTTTCCGTGGTAGTAAAAGTAGACTAATATCCCTCGAGTAATGTCATGACCTGTGTCGCAAAGAAGCCTCAAAGATAATCTTGCTTGTCCTTCATAGTTATCATTTTTAAAAACCTCAAATAAAGTTATTGAGTTTGAAAACCAACTATTAAAAAGAAATTCCGCGTTTGACTTTAAAAGTGACAAATATTTATATTTATCGTCAGCCTTTTTGAAGGACTCAATTAGATACTTTCTCTGCTCTCTTATGTGTCGACCACAGGATTTTCCTTGCTGAATATAAGAGAACGGCTCAATCATTTGTTGTGTTTTATCTTGCTTCTCTTTTGATTTTGATATCTCATCTAAATACTTATCGATTCCTTCTAAGTCAGGGTGCGATAAATTTCCACTCTCATTTTTTATATATTCAATAACTTTTGGCCTGAAAGTTTCATATGCCGTAAGTGGTTCACCTGTAGTATTCAAAGCTTCGAACATATCAAATGCGTAATTTTCATTTGTAACAGTTACAGATGTTACGCAAACACGCTCTAGGAAGTAACTAGAAAAAAGCTGAATATATAAAGACTTTTTAAATTCGTTATCTAAAAATTCCTTTTCTTCAGATAGACTATTAAGTTCAAACTTAAGTATTTTTTGATAGTTAGGACAATCTAATTCTTTAACATCAACTATCTCATCCTCAGACCAACAGACACCTTTCTCGATATCTTTAGTAATTTTTTCTAATTCAACAATATTGCTGTGAAATGAATCAAAATTATCTGGTTTATAATCTGAGAATTCAAATTTAACGTAAAAATCGTTTTTTGATTGATGCTTAACATGTTTATTAAATTCAAAAAGATAGCAAGCTAAAGGGGAGTTATATTTCGCGTTTTTTGGTTTAGACGACCAACAATCCTCTAAACCTCTTATTACTTTAGGATAATATCGATAGTCCTCATCAAAAGTACTATTTGAGTCATAAACAAAAAACTGAAGCCTGCTCATTAACTGATTAAGTCGATCAATCTGTTCTAGAAATATCTCTCTATCATTTTCTTCTTCTTGTTTTAAAAGAGACTTAGCCTTTTTTTTCAATGCACTTTGTATTAAGGCTATTCGGTCGTAAAGAACAGTGCATAAAAGTAAAATAGTAGTTAGTCTTTGCTGACCGTCAATAACTAAACGAACCGAAGTAGGCAAGTGCTCCTTAACCTTTGGCTCGACGCTATCTCCTTTTGAATCGTTGACTGTTAGCAATGCACCAAGAAAAGTAATAGCCTCTTCAGATTTGTGCAATGATTCTACACCTGAACGTATATCATTCATTAATCTTCTAACATTATCTCTAGACCAAGAATATTTTCGCTGATATGCAGGCATGTAATAACAGACGCCTGTTTCGCTAATTACACCATGAACGGATTTTGGGAATGAGGTAAAAACGTTGTCTAATTCCATATAAGACCTGATTTATAAATGACAAATGGTACAACCACGATCCCAAAGATCGTCGTCATCATCAAACGCATTAGCTTCGGCTTGTTGTTTTAACTGCTCTTGCCACGACAGGTGTTTATCTTTGTCCTTGGCCTTCGCTTGCCGATATTTATCTGCTTGTGATTTAAACTCTTCTAAAGAGGTGCCTTGCATCCAGGTATAACGCTCACCAGTAACTTCATTAATTTTTTCATACTGTGCGGCTTTCTCATAAAGTTCTGGATGACGATCTAATAGGCCAACCCATTCACCCTTTTGCTGAAAGAAACAAAAATAACATCCTGAACGTGAGCGCCATTGGTAATACTTTGGCAATCCAATACCTGACGAATCAAGAATATTTTTGACATCGTTCTTAGTTAGACCATCTTCAATAAATGGAAAAACCACCTCTATATTTGGCTTGCCTTCTTTATAACCTTCTCGATAGTGAGCTTCATCTGCACGGATACCAACGTAATTAATTACTGGATCATTACCCACAAAACGCTCAAAAGGTTTTAGCTTCATTTGTACCGTGCACCAGCGCTGCCTTACGCTAGGTAAATAATTACCGTGAATTTTTAATAAATCATCGAAATTACTATCCGCTTTTAAGCGATGGATTGGACCAATAATTTTTTCTAGTTCATGCAAGTATTCGTAAACTTCTTCAAGTTCAGCGCCGGTGTCTGAGAAAAAATACTCGATTTCTAGTTCAGGGTGCTTTTTCTTCATATACAAGGCTAATGCAGTAGAGTCTTTCCCCCCTGATAACCCTAGAACATGACGCACTTTTTTATCACTCATGAATAACCTGACCTATTAATTTACTTAATGCTGCGGTGATTACCGCCTCATCAATATCTTTTGCTTTAAGCAGCTTAGTTAGCTCATCGGCTATTTCTTGGGCTTTAACTAACTGTTGATCATTTATTGCAACAGCTTGCCGTCTCATCTCACTGTCACTACTTAAGCTTTTAACAAAAAATAAGTTATTCCTTTTTGTATTACTATCTTCTTGTTCTAGTAGCTCCATTGCATCAGCAAAAGCGGCATGAATTTTTCTTAATCGTTTTTTAACCGTTTCAACATCTCGATCTGTCCATTTCTCCGGACTTATACGACCTATAACCGTTAAAATCTCTATTAGCCAATCTACAGGATCTTCGATTTCAGCTTTAAACTTCAATGCATTGATTAGCAATTGTTCCTCTGAACCTTCAGCTAATAAGCCATCAAACCTGTTACCAAAACTAGAAACATGTTCCTTAATTTGCAGCACGTAATCACGCAAGTCAACTGTTGTGTCTCTACTAATTGAAAAGGCACTCCCAAGCTGTACAGCAAAGTACTGCAGCATCTTGCTATAACTGCTCTTTATCTCTTTAACTGCTAATACAAGCTGTTCTAGCCCCTGCGTAACAGATTCAAATTGAGACGAATCGATATTAAAAATTTTTGGCACAGCCTCTACTAATACTCGCTGCGGTGTATTAGAGGTTTTAACGGCATGTCGCAGCTTTTTAGCATGCTCAGATAAATTTTCTGTATTCTGTGTATAAGGATGTGCAGTAATAATGGGTGTCATTATTTGCTTAGTTAGATCAAGCAAACTGTAACTACCTACAGCAAAACCTAGTTTACTGGCGAGTGTATCTAAGTAACGCTCTTGCGTATTCGCTTGGGTAAAAAGTTGAACTTTAAAGTACTTATGATTCTTTAAAAATATCTGTAGCCGCATTGGAGTAAGCCCATCGGGCTGATATACACCTTCCTCGAAAATGGCTAATTTATCTTGCCATAGGGTCATAGCGGTTACATAAAATATCGATAAAAGTCCTGGCTTCACGCCATATGGTGGCTTAGTTAATATAGTATCTAACTCGTCAAAACCTTTTGCACTAGTCTTCGTCGACTCAAAAAAGCTCTTAATTTCATCCCAAACAGGTGTGATATTCGTTTTGTCATCTTCTGAATTTGGCTCAACAAGAATGTAGTTTTTTTCTAAATACTTATGAAGGCCAGACTCACGAAAAATGGCTAAATACATGCCCTTTTCAGGAGGAAACTTCTCAATAGCAAAAGCATCGCTTTTACAATGCTGCTGCATAGCCAAAAGTAGGTTCTTTTTACCTAAATTTGCTTGCGGCGAAGGTGACTCTCGGTTGATCAGTTCATTACGAATTATTGGCGCTTTGGTAAAAACAACATCAAGGACTTGGCTTAATAAAGTTTGAAGAGCTCGACGATTTGAAATATCTAATGACTTAGTGTGGCCATCTGATTCAATAAGTGCAGGAGCAAAAAATTGTGCCTTCGCGGTATCCTCAATTATTTGCTTGAGAGCTTTACGCTGATACATTTCTGCAGCATAAAGCCTGTCACTGAATTCCCGGAGCGCAACCCTATCTTCTTTTAAAAGTTGCTCATACTGCTGCACTTGCTTAAGTGCTAAGACTTCCAATACTGCATCGGCAATAAAAGTAGCATTAGGCCAGAACAATAATACATCGGCCATTCTCTTAGCATTAATAAACTGTTGAACGATAATATCGACTTGTTTCTGGTCTTCTGCACCCTGGAGTAAAAAAATCACTAACCTTGGCTCAGAGCTATTATCTAGTAGTTTCTTATAGCTGCTGATGTCAGAGAAAACGGGCATGAAATAACGTAATGCAGCTTTTTCAAAGCTATGTTTTCGCGCAATGATAGGCTCTAGAGGGCTTTGCGTATTTAATCTTTCAGCTAAGCTGAATTGGCCAATTTCATTTTTAGCTTTCTCTGTAGCACCATCTAGGTCAAAGTCACTCCCTTGCCAAACAGCATATTCCTGACTATAACGGCGGAAGACGATTAGTGATTTAGAGGTTAAGCTTTGCTTAGCAGTTTCAAATGCATCACCGAAGAGAAGACGTAATAAATCCTCAGAAGCTTTAAAACCACCTCGTACACCTATAATGTTGAGGAGCCCTATCGCTTTAAGCAAACTTACTTCATTAGCTTCCGCGTCTCCTAAACGATCTACGGCACTGATAACCTCATACCATCTTTTTTGCGTAAGGCTATCAGTAATAGCCCCTGACTGATTTGCGATAAAATAATCATAGATGCCATTTAGTCCAATAAAGCCATCTAAGCTGTTATGTGCAAGTTCACGAAAACCATAAGGCTCATGACTTCCAATAAACGAGAACAAAGTTCGCTCATTTTGAGCTACTTTCTGGCAAAGTTGCGGTAATACTAATGCTGTAATGGGATGTAACGGATAGCAACGTCGTAATAGTTCAGATAGTGCTGATTCGTCTAAACTTGTTTTTAGTAAATCAGCTTTTAAAAAATGACGAGCTGCATTCTTGATTTGTTTTAAAATAACAGGACTATCAGCTTCTTGCGCCGAGAAAGTAAAGCTATTAGCTAAAATTTTTAACGTCTGTTCTGTGCTTTCTAGAAAGGGGATTGTCTCAAAACGCCCTTGGATTTTACTCCATTCTTTTTTAAGCGAATCACTCATCCCTTTTGCATACTGGTCAAAAGCTTGATGTAACAATACGAAAAATAGAATTCGACCGTATTCAGATCCTTTACTCGCTTCAGCTATGATCTGTAATAAATGGATATCCTCGCTGTTACTATGACGTGCATCGTACTCAAGAAACTTACCAAACTCATCAATAATTAACAGTAGCCCCTGGCCACCCTGGCTATGCACGTTCTTTTGTAATAACAAAAGCGCACACTTAATATCTTCGTGGGTGTAATTGCTTTTTTTAAGCTTATCAATGTATTCAACAATATCTTTCATGCGACCATTTAGTAATGCCGCAGATCGCATTGCTTCAATTAACCTTCGCGATAACGGTTCAGGATTACCGCTTAAGACTAAGGGCAAGTAACTTCCTAGTGCTAGATGGTCTTGATAGGCTGAAGCGAGATCCTTATCGGCAGATTCTAGAACCTTAAGTGCTGTTTGTTGTGTATTTGATTCTTTCGCCGCAAGTAATTGAGTTAGAAAAACCGCAAAGCTTGATTTACCCGAGCCGTATGGACCAATCAATGAAAACGAGCTAGTTCTTTTAGCATTAGATGCTGAGCTTAGTAAACGCTCTAATGTTTCTTTTGCACGGGCAGTTGGAATATAAGCGCGTATAACATCTTCGTCGGTTAAATCACGCTCGACATTTACCGACCTTGAATAGTAGGTATTAATTGTTAATCCGTTTAACACATTATTTTTTCTGCGCATTTTAACCCTGATAGTAATTCTGTAATGATAAATCGCGCAGCATGTTTATACCTTTGCTATTACCAGTGAAATACAAAACCCAATTACCCGCCTGCTCTTTTAGCTCAAGATGAGATGGGAATTCGCGTTGCATCCTCTCTAACATGGTTATAGTGCCACTCTGGGAAAGACAAAAACAGCTCGCAGGCCCAGGTAAACCTTCTTGCCCTTTCATAAGTTCAGAAAGCGTTACTGAAATTGTTGCACCTTTACGAAACGCGAAATCACAAACAAAGAAAGTGAAAATATATGTGCTAATCTCAGGTTGATCAGTTACAGGTTTAAGATAACGGCGATCAACTTCATTAAATTGTGCTAGCCCAAGCTGAGACATTGGATTATCAAAACAATCCTCTATCGATTCTTTTTTCTTCCGAAGTGGTGCATACATTCTGAGCACCATATTGATGTCTTTTTCAAGTGAAGAGTCACTTATTGAAATACCTAAACGACCGCGGCAAAAATCTTTGAACGCAGTTACAACTTCGTCGTAACTGAATGAAAGCGCATGAAAACGCCCGAAAAACCAGTAAAACGCCATCGCTAGATTAGGATTGCTACACATACGCCAATGGATAATCTGTAACGACCCATCGTCCTCGAGATAAGGATCGTATTTACCCATTATCTCTTTACCTATTGGTGATATCTGATAAGTATTATCAAGGTTTTTAAAAATGATATCTGAAGCCTGTAACCAATAGAAAATAGAACTGACCATATTTTTACCAACACCAAGCCTAACTGTGGCATGGTCATCGGTGAATGCGTTAACTCCATCACACTCGATGAAAGCTCGATATCCTTTTGGTAACCAACTATAACGCAAGCCAAAGGTTTCATGGCGAGCAAAGCTGGGTTTAAGATCTTGATAGGCCATATTCCAACACTTATTCTTAATCTACTGACCACGATGATCTGTAAAGATAAACAGTAATTCTAGCTTAACTAGAATAGGTGATAAACAACTAATTATTTTTATAAATACAATTTGCATCAACAGGTTATTTTTTCCTTATGTATCAATGAATGCTTTGCGTCTCTTTATTGCTAATTATAAAATTAACCTTGTCTGTCAAAAGACAAAGCATAAATAAATTTAACATTAGTTGTTTGATTTTCATTGTACCAATTATAGGGGTACTGCCCAGCTTTACTTTGTGCTGTGACGACTCCATTCCAAGCACTAAAAGTTGGTTTATTGCCACCAGGATCAAGCACCAAAAAACGCAGTAACTCTTTGTCATCATCTTCACCGTTATAGTCTAGGCCAACCGCTACAACCCAGTGAGCGCCACCTTGAAATTCAACGCCCAGCATTACGGGTTTGTCTTCACTTAAACTATCAATAACAAAACTACGAATTTCAACGCCGGAACCATTACAGACTTCAGTTTCAAGTTCGTTTTTAAATGCGGTATTTATTATATTTTTAATATCTTCAGGGCGTGTTCCTGAAAAAAAGTTATCTGTTTTGATGCTTTTGGCAAATTTTCCAAGCTTTGTCCTTAAATCTTGATCGTAAGAGAGTAATTGCCAGGCATCATCACGATCCTGTAAGCCGAGCATAATTAAGACCATCATCATTGAATAGTGACCACATGCGCCATCAAGTTCACCTTGTCTTAAATGCACTTGTTGGTTGGTGTAATTAGAGATTGGTCCATCTGATGTTACGTCTAAACAACTTATCACGCTAATTTGATGCATATTATGTCCTTGAATCTATTTTTGAAATCTTTGCCGCTATACAACTGGATAACACCCCTCCCCCCAAAGCTGATCTGGTGCGCTCATCATTAGCGCAATAATCAGGGGGATAAGTTTATTTAGCAAGTTGCAGGCATCTTTAAGCTGTTCGCGGTTTACCTGGCTGTTGTAGGTGGCGCCGCCATGAATAATCTGGTTACGCAGTGTATAAAGCCGGGTGAATATTTTTGCTAAAGCAACCGGTACGTTTTTGGCGGCGAGCGCAATATTAAGCGCGGCTTTGGATGCAGTGAAGCGCTGCTGCCATTCTTCTTCGCTAATGCGGCCGCGATGAAAATCCCAGAAGGGCTGGTAGACAAATTTGTTGTCCATCAGCAGACGAATGCTGCCGCTAAATTGCTGCCAAATCAGCTGATATAGCCTGTCGTTGGTGTCTAGGTCGGAAATTTTGCTTAAAAACGCCTGAAAGTGTTCTTTTTCGCCGATACGCTCGGTTTCACCAAATTCATTGGCGTAAGCGGCATTAAAGCTTATCCAGTAATAAATAAACTCGGTGTCGGTATCTTGTGCGGCTCTGGCTTGTTCAGCTTTACTTAGCCAACTTAGAGCGCGATGAACCCGCAGTGATAAGTTTTCTGGGAAGTGATCGCGGTGTAAACGTTGGTAGGCTTTTAAGGCGCTGAAGTTTAAATCCGTTAATAACATTATCACCTGTCCTTGGTTCGGGCTTTACCCATATTAATGCCATATTAGGTACGTTTATGGCAAGCATTTTAGCTATAACTTTTATACTATTTGCTTTGGCCCCAAGTGCGCTTAGTTTTAACTGCTTGGCCATAGATATCGCCTTGTTACTCTTGGTTTTATTCGTTATTTTATTTTCTTTCTATTTAAGTTAGCTGCCATTAAGATAACGGCTTAAGCATATTTGCAAGGAGCTCGCGATGCCATCGAAAAAAAATAATGCCTCTATTAGCCGCCAGTGGGAACTGTTACAGATGATACCCAAACATGGAATAGGGATCAGTGTTGGCGAAATCCACAACAGACTGCGTGCCAACGGTTTTAATGTGACACGGCGCACTGTAGACAGAGACTTGATTGATCTCACCAATCCGTTTCCTATTTATTGCAATAAAGAAGGTAATGCGCAGTATTGGCGTTGGATGGAAGATAAAACTAACCATATCCCTGGTGTTAGTGTCGCGGACGCCATGATATTGCAACTGGTGGAAGGCACAATAAAAAGCATACTGCCAGAAACGATGCTGCAAGGCTTAAAAGATCGGTTTGAGTTGGCCAAACGCAAAATTGATGCCTTAGATGGTAGCAATAGCAAAGGCTTACTGGCAGATAAAATTGCCGTGGTTTCACCTGCTTTACCTTTGACGCCACCACATACACCGGCAGAACATTATGAAGCCGTGCAACAAGCGCTGACCGAAGGCAAACAGCTTGCCGCTATCTATACCGCGATACATGATCAGGTTCAAAAAGAATATGTGATTAACCCACTTGGCTTGGTTCAGCGTGGCCATGTAACGTATTTGGTTGCTACTATTGGTGATTATAGCAATCAGCGCCTATTTGCTTTGCACCGTTTTAAAGCCCTAACCTTAGCTGACTCTGCATTAAAAATGCCTGAGGGCTTTTCACTTGCTCAGTATGTACAAACGGGGGCTATGCAATTTGGTAATGGTAACGCCATTAAGCTTGTTGCACGGGTAAATCAGCATTTGGCAAAAATTTTACATGAAGCACCGCTAGCCGCAGATATGCAATTGCAGGAAGCAGCTGATGGTTGGTTTGAACTTAGCGCTACAGTAATTGATGGCTGGCAAATTCAATGGTGGATTTTGTCTCACTCACTGGCAATAGAAGTATTATCACCCGCTGAGCTGCGCCAAGATATTATTAACAAAGTAACTGGCACGGCGGCGCTCTATACCGAGGCTTAAGCATCCGTGCCTTAACGCTTGCTTCTCATCACATATTATAAAAGCTACCAGGGTTCAAAAACCTTAGCGGTGTAACACGCCTCAGTGCTATACCGCTAGGCTTTATAAGGCGTTACTGCTTACTGCAAAAAACCAATTCCTTTGCTCTTTTCATCTTTAGCCTGAGATTTCAAGGCCACGTCTGTTAGTAGCGCTGTTACAAACTCTTGCGCACTGGAAAACGGCTGAAACCGTGCTTGCCGGCGAATAGCATGAAAGTCGCCGGGTGTTAACACGCTGCTACTAACGACACGTTGCAAACTCGAATCACAAACTCTTAAGCCCAATTGCTGGCAATGCGCCTGCAATAATTGCCGTGCTTGTGTGGGTTTTAAGTAGCTAAAGCAGGCTTTTAAATCAAAGCGTCGTAATGCCGCCTGATCTAAATTTTGCATCAGGTTGGTGCTGGCAATAAAAAGCCCGTCAAATTGCTCAAGTTGTGTGAGCAATTCATTGACCATGCTAATTTCCCAGCTCTGACGCGCTTTACTACGATCTTGTAAGAATGTATCTACTTCATCAATCAGTAATACAGCCTGTTGTTTTGCGGCTTGCGCAAAAGTAGCCGCTACCGCAATCTCTGTTTCACCAATATAAGGGCTTAACAAATCTGAAGCGCGTTTCACAATTAACGGCTTGGCTAATTGCTGTGCCAAGTAATGTGCAAAAGCGGTTTTACCGGTACCTGGCGGGCCATATAAACATAAACGGCCACTACCTTGTTGTTTTAAGCCTTCAATAATTTGGCTGAGATTGGCTTCGGTATTAATCAGTGCGGGATCGTATACCTCACCTAATTCCTGCCCCTTACCAAACGGCAGGTTATGGCCCTGCGCCGATAAGGTTTGCTGCATAACACGTTGCAGTATTTTAGCTTTATCATGCTTATCTTCATCAAGTTTGATGCTTTGTACTACTTTACTGGCGCGGTCAATCACTGCAGGTGTCAGCATGGGGTGAGCTGCCAGTTGCATGGCGGTGCTTTCAGCTAAGATCCCACCTGCTGCCTTATGAAAAAAATCGGCGCGTTGTGCTTGTGGGGGGATCGGCATTTCAATCACCAAATCAAAGCGGCGAATAAACGCAGGATCGATAACCTTATGATTATTGGTAAGCCACAGGGTTGGCACGGGGTTGTGCTCCAACATACGGTTTAGCCAGCCTTTGCGCTGTTCAGCATGACGGGCAAAGGGGTTTTGATAAAACACATCTTCTACTTCATCAAATAACAATAGATTATTGGTATTCGCTAAGCAGCGCTGTGCTAAACGATAAGCGCGCATTCTGGCGTTACCGGCGATAGCATCCCCTTCCTCGCACTCGCAGCTTACCTCATGTAAATTAATATTTAGCTGTTTTGCTAATAGCCGCGACAGTTCAGTTTTACCGGTACCTGGTGGGCCATACAGCAGAATATTAACTCCAGCTTTATCTGTATCTACGCAGTGCTGCAAATAGGGTAGCAAAATATCCAGATCGGGCTGAACATGGCTAAAATGTTCAAGTTTTAGCGTAGGTGCCGGCGCTTGTTTAATGATATCTTGAAAAAATGCTGTAGGTTCGGCATTTTCAGCAAGCAATAATTCACTGAATTTTTGACTAAAAAAGTCAAAGCAATCATTAAAGCTATTTCCATAGTTATTCACTTCTAGCTCTAGAATACCGGTTGTTAAAAGCGGTGACTTATCACTTAATGCCGCTTTTATGTCGGTAAGCGGCAAATTAAGTATTTTAGCGACCATTTTACAAAGGACATTATGTTGTTTGATGCGGATCATCTCGCTTAGGTCATGCAGGATGTGTTCGGTTTTTAAAAGCGCCACAAACATCAGGATCTGTTGTTCTGTCTCGTTTAAGCCAACAAGCTGGGCCAGCAATTCGGTATTGGCCACTAAAGCCTGCGGCATACCCTGCTCGGGTTGGCGTTCCAGCTGTTTGATTTGCTGCTTTAAAAAACGCTGCATCTCTGCACGGTCTAAATTCATGGCTTCTTCAGGGATCCCAACACTTTGGGCATCTTCGCGATCTAAAATTCCATCTCGATCATAAAACCTAACTAATACCCCCGATTCAAGTACCAAACGAAAACTCCATAGCAGTACAATAGCAGGGTATTCAGGCATACCCACTACATCTAAATCAGGCAGTTGACGACGAGATCTACGTTTTGCTATCGGCATAATGGCACTCCTCTGTGATGGAATACCATTATGCAGGGTGGGATCGACAAATTGGGTCGAGTAAAACTAACATTGCCATGTTTTACTCGACCAAAAGAGATAATGGCTAAAGCATGTTTACCTTTGTTGGTTGTTATCCAACAAATATAAAGTACCTTTTGTTACGGCATGAATGGCCATTTTTGCATTGGCAATACCGGCCAGCTGCAGTGCCTCACGGTACGCCAGCAGCTGCCCGGCATAATTTTCTAGATATTCGGTTTCTGTGTAGTTACCTGAAAATAATTTATGGTCAATAATCAACCAGCCGTCATCAAGTTGCAGTAACAAATCGATTGTGCCAGTAATTTCTTGTCCAGCATGATTAATCACATTAATTGGAAGCTCGCACTGCCAACTTTTAATAGCTTGTGTCTTTAAATACTGGATAAAAGCGCTTAAATTTTGACTTAACCCCGAGATAAAACCCTGATCCGTTATACCAAAATCTTGTAACAGCATTTCACAGCGAGGCTGCAGATCCGCGTGGGTATTCGTGATCGCCCATGCCAGTAATTGATGGATACGATCGCCCAGTTGCCCCTCTTGCCGATTAGCCGATACGTGTTTGGGGATAGTCAGTATTTGACCAAACTGTTGCTTGTCAGTGATGTAAAGCTGTTGCCCACCCTGCTCCGCTGAGGGCGTGATTTTTCGAAGCTCTGTTTTTAAAGGTAATATTGACCGCCAACCTAGGGGAGCCTGAATTGGCTTCTCGCCTGAAAACTGCCATTGCAAGTTATGGCTTAGCCCCGTTAGCATTTCTGGAAACTGATCGTAGAAACTAAAGTTAGCAGGTTTACCCGGCAAACTCGTTAACACTAAGTAGTGCTTAGCCCGCGTTAGCGCCACATAAATCTCACGCTTCGCTTCACTTAACGCTTGTTGCACCTCAAAAGCGCCTAATGCTGGCGTTAACAGGCGTTTTTCTAAAGAATCCTTATTATCTATTGTACCTCTAGACGCTTTATAGGACGGTAAAAATCGCAACCACCGCCCTTGTAATGGCTGGGCAATCTGATAGGTATCATCACTACTCATTGCTTTTACACTAAAGAGTCGATGTTTAATTTGCTTATCCAAAAAGTTTGCAATAACCATTGGCCATTCTAAACCCTTAGCCGCGTGTATCGTCATGACCTGAACGGCGTCACCGGCACTGCCTTGCTGCAGATCTAAATCCTTTTTCGCTTTTTGTTTTAAAAAGTTAAAAAAGCCGTTGATATTTACAGGTAAGCGCATGGCTTGTTTTAACTGGCAATAATCTTGCGCATAGCGCAGTAATGCATCTAAGTTGGCCAAACGTTGTTCACTTTGATAAGCAGAGCGATCCCAACTTACAATGACATCAGCCAATTTAAGTTTTGAAACGACTAAACTTAGTAATTCTGCGGGATCAAAATGTAAACGGGATTGATGTAATTCAGCTAATACCTGAGCTGCAGTTTCGCTAATGGGTAAGTTGCTTTCTGGCTGTAAGCTAGTTTTTAGCCAATTTGTCAAACCATCTTGCTGATATAGCGTGACAAACTCGGCCTTTGCTAAAGTGTCAGTCGGTTCAGCCACTAATTGCAGTGCCGCTAACACCATAATCACTTCAGCTTGTTCTGTTAAGCCTGCTTGTTCAGCAACGGCAGGGATCCCCGCCTGTTGCAATGCCGCTACCGTAGCACGAATATCCGCATTCGAATTTTCCAGTATTGCGATATCACGCCAGCTTAATGGTCTCGTATTTACGGCATTATTAAGGCTATCTTCTTTATTTGTTTGCACTGGTACCAGCGGTGGTTTTTGCATGATCTGTTGCAGTTTAAGACATAAGTCATTGGCATACTCCCCAGCATTATCGCCTGCTAAGGGCCAGTGGCTTACGGCAGGTAAAAATTGCTCGCTTGGCACCTGCCAGTCATTTTTAGCAACTAACTTAAGCGCTACCTCGTTATTTTTAAAAAGCTGAGTAAACAACTGATTACAATAGTCCAAAACCTGTTTGGTCGAGCGCCAGGAGTATTCCAGTGCATCGATAGTCTGCCCTTGCTCGCGCAGTTTATCGATTAATAGCGCCATTAACTCTGGGCTTGCTCCCCGAAAACCGTATATCGCTTGTTTTAAATCACCCACTAAGATGACTTTGCGTGCTACACGAAATAATTGACTATAGATGGCAAGCTGCATGGGGTTGGTATCTTGAAACTCGTCTACCATGACAAAAGCAAACTCAGGTGCAATAGCTTGCAAATAGTCCGGATTATGAATTATCTCTAAAAAATAGGCTTCCAAATCGCCATAATCGATATAACCAATTTTACGCTTCTCCGTTTGATAGCGTAGTGCCAGCCCTTCTGCCAAAGTAAAAATATCTTCGATAAAATGTTTTAAGTCATTTCGAAAATCAACACAAGCAGCCAGCTGGCCTTTCATATTAAGCAGCGTTTGAGTCATAGGTAAAATTGTTTTGCCTGCTAAGTCGTCAACAGTTTCCCAATCAGACCATTTGAACCGTTGCGGTTCAACAAAGCTGCTGTTTTTTAATTTTTTTAGCCAGACAGGAAAGCTTTTATTTTTTTGGCTGTAAATCTGCTCCAGGTTACGCACAGTCGATTTTGCACATTCTAAATAACCAGCAAGCGTTACCTTAGTTTGCTCATCTGTTACGGGTAACAGGCTTTCATATGCAGACCAACTACTTAGTGCCATGGTGTTAAAATGGCTTGGCGTTATAGCATTAGCCCTTGCTTCCTGCACCAACTTTACAGCCAAATCAACAATTGTTGTTTCACCGTAAAAACTGGCTTTACCAAAACCAAAGCGCAAGCCTGTTGTTAACGCCCGCTCTATGCTTGCGTGTGTGCTTTCATCGCTAGCCAGTTGCTCAAACACTTCATACAACAACTGCTCAGCGTGTTGTTCATCGATGATATTTAGTTTTGGGCTTAAGCCCAGCTCAAATGCGAAACGCTCAACGTAAATAGCACAAAGACTATGCAAGGTACCTATTTTGGCCTGATTTATTTGCAGCGCTAATGCATGTTGTTCTGGCTGTTCGGCAACGGTTTGTAATACTTTTTCTCGTACACGCTGTAGCAGTTCTTGTGCGGCTTTTTTAGTAAAGGTAGTGGCAAATATGCTGTCTGGGCTGAAGTTTTCTGCCAATAAAGCATTATTTAAAGCCTCGGTGATGGTATAGGTTTTGCCGCTGCCAGCACCGGCACTGATAAATTGAATGTTAGCTGTCATCTTATTGTGCTCCCTCACTTGCCCAACCAATTAAATAGCGATAATCCGAATAAGGATCGCGCTCAGTGTTAGCTTTTTGAGATTTTTGAAAACTCGCTAGTACGTCCTTTGCTGCGTCACTATCAGGCTTATCATGACTTACAAATCTTGGATCGTTGAGCTCAAGTTTACCCTGGCTAAATTGCTCGAAGCGCCAGTTTGCAAGCTGTTCAAACACTTGCCAGCTCTGCCCTGTCGTTTGGCTCGTTTCGATAATCTGCACGTCACTTTTTGCAAAGTAAGACGCAGAAAAATTGTCGCAAACCAGATGTGTTGATTCGATAATAAAAAAGCCAACTTTAGGCCATGTAGTAAATGCTTGATGATAAGCAGCCGCATAAAAATAAAGCTGTACAGCACGATCTTCTTTCAGCTCTTTTGATTTTTTATCACCGCTGTTTGACCATTTTGCGTCAAGTATAAACACCTCATCCTGCTTATTGGTCAGAACAAAGTCGATACTGCCTAATAAGGTAAAGTCTCGTTTAGCGATGTTAAGTGTCTTACCTGCTAAGCTCAGTTCAGGTTGCACCTTGATGACATCATTAGCACTAAAGTAGTTTATTAAGGCTTGCAGTGCCGGTTGAATCGTCTGTTGTAATCGCAATTGCTCTAAATGCTGCCCAGCCTCTAAAAGAGGTAACGCGTACTGCTGCGCAATCTGCTCAAAATGTTGGTTTAGCCAGCCTTCAAGTTGTGCATTCGCGGTTAACCATTGGCTGCTATTAGGATACGCATTAAAAAACGCCTCAAAGATTTTATGCGCCACATTACCTTTGAGCATGTTATCTACCTCAACCTGCTCTAAACGCTGCTTGCGAAGTTTAGCGATATAGTTCAATACAAAATCACTGGGTTTAAAGATTAGCTTCTCGAACCGTGACGCGGACATATCTGTTGTTAATGGAATTGCATGGCCTAACTCCAGCAAGCCTTTATTGGCAGGTAACGGCTTATGCTCAACCTCAGCAGGACAGACGGGAACAGGCAGGTTTTCAGTTACTGCGCCATGTAATAGCTGCGACCACTCCAGCGTTTGCGGTTTGTATTGCTGCAAAATTTCATCAAATAATGGGTGGGTGGTATTTTCAGCAGAATACTCAAACATCACCAAGGTTTGTTCAGGTTGCTGCGTAGTAATAGCTAAAAACTGTTGCCAATCATAATGCTGTAACTGTAACAGTGCCTCGGGTGAAAAAACTGAATAGTTTTGTTTTAGGCTTTGCCATTCTGTTTTATGCCAATCGGGTAATAGGTTGTTCTTTTGTATATAAGGGCCGCACCACAGTGTAAGCTGTGGTGGATAAAACAACGTGCCGGGCTCTGATATACCTTCAATACGGTATTGAGGGGCTACAGCACCTGATTGTACGCTATTCGATTGCTGTATCAGCTGTGAGTCTTCTAGCAAACGGGATATTTCCAGGGTAGAACTTACAGGCAATACCACAATCTTCTCTAAAATGGCGATTAACTTAGCCGTTAAGTTACCGTATAACGCTTTATCAGGCTGATTTTTTGACATTGCAAAACGTTTTGCACATTTGGTTTGTACAGCTTTTACAAGCTGCAGCAGCTTCTCTTTATTGTGATTGGTTTGTTGTGAGAGCTGTTGAAACCAAGCTTGTTGCTCGCCTGGTAACTCTGCCATTATTAGTTGCCAATTTTCTGTAAACCCTTTATTGCTGGCCAGATCTCTAGCTAACTGTTGAGCTAAAGAGAATTCAATAGGGCAAAGGGGATGTACCAAAAAGGCATGTAAGGTTTCGAACTGATATTGGCCATCGAATAAGCGGCATGCCAGGCTGACAATTTGGATGGCTAAGCGGTTTGCACTTTCAGAGCTAAAGCCCACTACAGGTAATTGATAACTGTCGAAGACTTGATCAAATAACTCGGCCAGCTCGGTAACTACTAGGGTACGGCTAGGTTTATAATAATCCCATAGCTGGCTTGCTGCATGACAACTTGCCAAAACGCCCCCTGTTTTAATCCGATAAAATGTCCCGGATTTTTTTGTATCAGTGTAGGTTTTAAGAGGCTCGGCATCGACCAGTACTAAGGTTTTACTTAACGCCTGAAATAACGCCTGCCAGCAGTTTGGGTAAAGTGACATGGGTTGCGCTAAGGTTAACCGCTTGATACCCGTTTGCTCAGTATCAATAGCAGTGATGATACGTTTGATACGCGCAGCTTCGCTCCATGTTGCATAGGTTTTTGCAATTAAAGGATACAGCTTTACTATAATAGCGAAACGAGACAAGCTCTTATCTTCGAATGGCTCGCCTTGCCAACCTGCTAGAGTGAGGGTGTTGAACCAAGTTAATAGCTGTTGGCTCACTGCATGAGGGCTAACCATAAAGGATTGATAAGCTGCATCTTGCTCAGTAAGGTTTGCTTTTAATAGGGCTAGCAGAGTTTCTTGCCTTAGCTGCTCATCAATTACCGGAAGCGCCAAGCGACTTTCAAGTAAGGCTAAAAAGGCAAGCCGGCCCAGATGCTGCTCGCCAATACCACTCTTTGGCTGCAGGGCATGCTGACGTTCAAAAAAATTAAGTGAAACGCAATATTCATGAGGTAACATCATCCTTTTCTACCTTATTCAAAAGTGAGCCACAATTAATTGGTAACTTATCATGACCTTACGATAAGCCTCCCCCAGTGTCTATTACAACTTTATGCTAAAACGCTTTGGAACTGTGACGGTGTGGCAATAGCACGCAACCAACAATTTGTTTGTTCTAACGGATTTCACTTTAGCAAGGTGCTGCGACAAAATGCGCCGAAATAACTTTAGTTTTTTTAAGTGCTGATCGACACATCTTGTCGCATAAGGGCGTTATAGTTAGTCATTAACCCTAGTGCTGGAGTAAGGCAGATGTCAGATCAAGACAATACTTTTCCTAAATTAAAAACACTGAATGTTGAGCACTATCGCAACATTTATTTCTGCGGCGATATTCATGGCCGTTTTGATTTGCTGCAGGCAGGCCTCACAGCCAAACAGTTTTCTAAGCAACACGATTTATTGGTGCTCGTAGGCGACTTAATCGACCGTGGTGATTTTTGCCCACAAGTAATTGATTTTGTTTTACAAGGGCTAGAGGAAGGCTTTGTTGCCATGGTAACGGGTAACCATGATCATTATCCGTTAGGCGATTATAACTATTGGATGCTAAATGACGGCACCTGGTTTGAACGGCTGCGACAACAAGATCCACAACAGGCTAAAAGCTTGCTGCTAAAACTAAAACGCCTGGCTGCAGAACCCTTAGCATTGGAATTATTAACTGCGCATGGAAAACTGGGTGTGGTGCATGGCGATGTGCCTGATAACTGCTGGCAGCGTTTGCGTAATTTGGCAAATGATGCAGAGTTGAGTAACAAAACTGAGAAAAATGAAGCTGGTGAACCTCGTTGGCAGCGCGCGTTACTTTCTGGCCGCAGCATTTTAAAAGCCAAACAATTACAACAACTTGAATCGCTACGCGTAACCGGAATTGATTATGTTGTGTCTGGCCATGTGGTAGTTCGTATGCCTGAGTTTATTACTAACCGGGCCTATATTGATACCGGGGCTTATTACACCGAACGTTTAAGCATATTAAGTTTGCCAGAGCTTATTGCAGGTTTTGCACAGTCGCCACGTTAGTTCTTGTGGACGTGGGCTTTGTTACTTACTTCGTTTTAAGGTGTCACCATGCCGAGTATTAAGCAGTTTTCTGATTTAAATCCTTTGCCGCTCCAGCAAGATTTTAGCAGCAGCTTGACCGATCCCCTTGTTGAGCAGCTAGCTATTTGCCAAAGCGATTTACTGCATCTGGATTTATATCAAGTAAAAGCGCTTACCGAGCTATCTTTACACTGCCCACTGCCAGCCGAACGCCACATTAGAGTGCAAGGCGCGACATCCTTAAAAACGATGCAGCTGCTGGGGCATGCCGATAATCATTGGGTGGTTCATCTTGATTTACCCCACTTTCCGCATGGTTTGCAAATAAAAGCCCCAGTAAAGCATTTAGATATGTGCTGGTTGGAAAACCATGAATTACTGGCCGTTACACCTGTCCCTGCGGCGCTACACTGGTCTGAAGTGCATTTTTATGATCTTAATCAGATGGCGATTGAAGACTTTACTGGCTTGCAAGATCTTCCTGAACAAAGCCTCGTGGTGCTGTCAGGGGGCTATAAGCAAGCGATAGCCCCTACTTTTGCAAACTTACCCCAAATACTGTTTACCGATATTGCTGGCCTCGACAATCTAACACTAAGCCAATGCCATCATGTTAGTGTTCAGCGAGCAATTGGCTTACGCAGTATTGCAATATTAGATAACAGTTTACGCTCTCTTAAATTACAGCAATGCCCACAATTTTGTCAGCTAACAGCACCAGCTGATTTTGCAGCCGATGAAGCCCAGCTTACTGATGCAGCGCATGGCAGTGTTTTATTAGCGGGGCGCTGGAAAATTGTTAAGTTACGTCGTAGTGCCGCCAATGAGCTTAGCGCTAGACAGATTGACCAGTTGCATGTGACAGACTGCCCTAATCTGCAGCGATTAACCGTTGGTTCCACCCTCATTTTTACCAATGGCAGTTTTGCACCGGAGCTATTAGATCAGGCTAGCTTTTCTATAAATGAAGGCATGATCCGCGAGACCTTACAAAAGCTGACTGAGCGTATGGATCAGGAGTTGGTTGAGGCCCTGCTACAGCAAGCCTTACGCCAATATAAACCCTATAACGTGGGGCATGCCATTATGCTGTTACAAGCACTGGCTGAGCTGGATTATGATATTACGGCGCTGTGGGACTTACGCGCCATATTGCAGCTTAAAAACCAACGACGCCAGATAAATTTTCGTCATGAACCCAGTGGTAAAAAGGTATGGAATTGGCGTTGGACAATTAAGGCCGATCGTTTGTACGAAACCTATGAGGCCGACTTTTTACTTTGGTTAAAAGCAAAACGACATGGCGTACCTGATGCAGCTCACTTCGCTACACCTATGGTGCATACCGCTTTAGTTTATGAGCCTGCGGCATTCTTTACACTTTGTACTATGTTAACAAGTGAAGATAATCGCTTACTGATTGACGAAAAACTGGAGCTACTGGAGATATTAACGCAGAAAAAACTCGCAGAAACCCACAGCTGGTTAAACCTGCAAGACACCATGTTGCCGGGGTTAAACCGTTTATGTCATCATTTTAAGCTGTTATGCGAAAAGCTAACACCTTATACCGCCGGGCAGCAAACTGCACAACAACAGCAGCTTTTAAAGGTATGGTTCCAGTTTTTATTACACAGCGTTTCGCCGAAATTACTTAGCGGTGTTTTACCTGCTGCAATGCAGGTATTTCCCGAGTATGTGAGGCCACAATTGCTGGCGATGGCCAATGATAGCAAGCTTCCTTTTATAAGTAAGTTTGCTGAGGTGTCTTATGACAGTGTAAAGGTGTGGTACACCAAGGCGGCTTTAGCGAAAACAGCTTAAGGCCAATTACCAAAACGCCAGCCATCATGCTGCTGGCGTTTGCCATTAGCGGCACTTATTGAAGATATAACACTTCACCCCAGTTTACTGGCGCTTGACCCTGTTGACTTAACACCCAAATTACCGGATAAGCCGGTGCTTCTGCAGGTGCATTACCATAACCATCGGTGAAAAAAATTAAGGCGTTAGGCGCTGTGCACTGGTCAGGATCGTTTGCAATATATTGAAATACCGGTGTAAAGCTGGTACCGCCCAACCCTTTCGCCTGCCATTGTTTTAACTTTGCCAAATCAGCTTTTTCATAAAAGCTAACATCGGTAACTCGCGAATCGCAGCTAATTACTTGCAACCGCACCTGCTCAAAATCCTGCAATATTGCGCTAAGTTCCGCCAAGAACTGCGGCAAATCATCAAGTGTACTGCCGCTAGTATCGATAGCTAATGTCAGTTGCAGGCTTTGCCCTTGCCGGCCCGGCAAATATAGCCCCTGTGCGAGATAACGCCTTGCTGGTTTGTGCCATTGATAACTGCCGCAAATCGTGCGCTGAATAAAGCGCTGCAACAAGGTTGGCCAATGCAGTTGCGGTTTTAGGGCGTTGTTCACGATCCGTTGTAATTCACCACCAAAACTCCCTGCGGTTAATCCTGTTACTTGCCCAGCAGCGGCAGTGTATTCCCGCCAACGCTCAACATCGACTTCAGATGCTTTTTGGGGGCGAAAATCCGGATCTATCCGTATTGTTTCCTGATCTAAAAGGGTGAGATCAGGTTGGTGTTGATCGAATTGCGGGTTTTCTACCGGTAAACGGCTACCCTCCCAGCGGTAAGTGTCAACCCATTTAGTCTCGGGCAGTTTGCCAAGCAAGGTGTAGATCTGCTCGGCCGATTTACCCAAGTAGTCATGCTCAAACAGCACATTGCGCGGCATATCATTACTGGTAAAGAAATAGCTGAGGATGCCATTAACTTCGTAATCACAAGCGAAGTTCCAACGTAGCGGATCTCGTTGTTGTTGCCGTAAAAAATGCCCCATCACACAGTGCCACACCTCATGTGCAAGTATAAAACGCTGTTGCGCGGTACTGCATTTGCTCATAAAGTCTAAATTGAAAAAGATATGCTGGCTGTCAGTGCACGCGGTTGGCAAGCGATCATCAACCACTACCACCATTTTTAAACGCATAGCAAGCACCGCCACAAAAGGCTGGCTAAGCAACATATCAGAGCGCAACTGCGTTAATGCTTGCTGCATCTGCTGCTTAGCGCTTAACTCAAGAGCGTTAGGATAGCGACACTGGACCAGCTGCGATTCTGTCATATGGGCGCATCCTCTGTCAGGCTGGCTCCTTGACCAAGGTTAACATGCTGTCCATGTTTATCAGACCAATTAGCAAAGCTGCTATGCCCCAAAAGTAAATCGGTGCGCCGCTGTACCTCGCTCGGTTTGGGATGCTGTAAGGAATCTACCAAGGCTAATGTGGCAAAGTCGGCGCTCATTGCTACACCTATCTCCAGAAAACGCCCAATACGGGTATCCAGCATTGTATCTTGTCGCCACACGTGATGACTGAGTGCGGAACAAAAGGCAAATAGCATATCGGGCCGCTCAGGGATTTGGATCGGGATTTTACCATTTAGCATCAGGTTAACATCGGGCATCTCGTCGCGTGATTTCAAAAATGCTGCTAACTGATAAGCTGCGCCCGGACCGACCAGACCGCAAATCACTTTTTGCAATAAAGTTTCGCTTAATTGCTCCCGTTGTTTTAAATAAAACGACACCTTCTCCCAGCTACGCGGGCTGGGCCAGCCTCGTTCCACATCACTTTCCATATCAAAAAAACATTGCGGCTGATAACGCAAAAAGGCAATTAAGCTCTCATCCAAGTTATGCGTTCGCGCCCACAGCGTCCAGCTGTTCAAATCGGCTTTAAGCTCTAAATGACAAAACCGATTCGCCAGCGCACTAGACATGGTATAGGCAACAGCGCGATCGCCACTGCGATTCCCTGCCGCTAACACCAGCCAGCCTGGTGGTAATTGATAAAGATCACCCAGCCGGCGATCTAAGATAATTTCGTAGGCAGCGACCTGCAAGCTGCGATCCGCCGCAGTAATTTCATCAAATAGGATAATGCCACGGCTGTTAGGATCACGCGGCCATTCGCCACTGAGAAGCCAGTCAACCTGATCGCCGCGCACCACTGGTAAGCCACGGATATCCACTGGTTCACGCTGGGCCAGTCGGATATCAATAAAGCCAATCCCTTGCTGTTTACAAAGCTCTCGCACTATCGTGCTTTTACCAACGCCAGGTGGCCCCCACAGCATAACGGGTGCCACTAAAGGCGCATGCTCAGGGTTTTCTAATAGCTGTAACTGTAATGCTAAAAATTGATTAAGCTCTTTAGGCGTGGTTAAAATCTGACGGTTAGCGGACATAGGCACCTCTGAAAAGTAAACAATTCAGCATAAAGCGCTACCGCGACCAAATAGGTCGAGTGAATGCCTTTGCAAGAAAAATTGTAAAAGCAGCTTAATCAAGCTACTCGGGCGAAATAGCTATTGAAAAGCGGGTAAGGCTTATGGCAAAGCTGTAATCAATTGTTGAACTTGCGGGTTTTGGCGACCATAACTGACTACTTTGACATCCAACGCTGCGTTTTTATAACGATGACAGGCTTGTTTAATTGCCTTAAGGATCCACTGCGGTTGATTGCCAAAAGCTCCCCCGCCTAACAGGGTTAAATACAATCGATGATTGCCGGTACGTTTGGCATTAATTACCGCAGCAGCAAAGGTCGCATCGTAGGCTGCTTCCAGAATTAATTGAGCCAATGGCTGCCAAATTTCAGCACTGTGACAACTGTATGTTACTGGCATCGCAGAGCAATAAGCTTGCGTTACCAGATGCTCAGCCTGCTTTAGTGTCACTTGGGTATCATGTTGTAACCCAATACAAACAAGCTCTTTCAATTGCTGATATTCAACTTGGCTTAACCCGCTAAGTACCTTGTTTATTAAACTAAGTTGTTGCTTACTAGGAAGTGCATAACCGTTACACATCTCCCAGGGTTTGGACAATCCTGCGCTTTCTTTGGGATTACGTTGAGTAAAATAGCTCAACAAAGCCTGTTCAAGTGACTCCAGCATATTTAACTGTCGGCGGGCAGTTTGACCAATCTGCTCGCCAACTGGTACAAAGTAATTGCGGTATATTAATCCCGCGCCACAAGCAATGGCACAGGCCGGCCCTTGTGTTTTATCGGTTTGATAGCGGGTAATACCCTGCTCCGGCGTGACATCCGGAGACACCATTTCCAGTAAATTAAATTGTGATGCTACCTGAAATAAGGCGCCGGCATTAGCTGGATTAGCGTGCAGTTCCTGTACGTCGGCGACGACTTCTTCAATCGATAATTGCCCGGTTAAAACTGCATCTTGTTGCAGTATTTGCTGAGCTTGTTCGTTTAGTTCTGCCAGTGATGGCGTGGTTAGCCGCCCTGCTTGCAGCACCTTACCAGAGTTTTTAAACAGCAATTTATCACCCTGCACCGCAATCTGTTGCTGAATTTGTGCTGCATCTTGCTCGACAAAACCGGTTAGTTCTTCAAACCACATTATGCTACCCCGCTTAAACTTAGTTGGCTCGATAAAATCTCTTTAGTGCTCTGACAATGCTTTCTTCAAGCAAAGCCAGCATTTCTTCAGAAAAGGCATTGTTATCAATCGTTACCAAAAACATATCTTTAATGGTTTTATCAGGATGTTTTTTTGCTAACGCGCCGAGTTGATTAAATTTATCAATGAGTAGCTGACTAAATCCCACTCTAAAGGTAAAAACAACTGAGCTGGTTTGTGCTTTATAAATCATCGCTACTGCTTGTTGTGGATTACCAAACCGATAGTCTGGCGTATCGGTTTCAAACTCTCCAAGCGCATAGCCTTCTGGACGGTGCTTGTTAACTAAGTTTTTGAATTCATCTAAAGTCATCTTATATACCCTCTGTGATTAATAACTAAACGTGATTTAAAAACGTAATCTTGTTAATACCGCTTGACTTAGGCTAAGTCGTTATCTAAAAAAGCTCTTATCCAAAGTAGACTTGGTTCTTAACCTTATGCTGATCCCCACTTTTGAAAAATTAGTAGAGTATAACGCTGAGCGAGGCCCCAAAATCCGCAATGCGGGTTGTAGCTCCGTTCACCCTAACCCACGTATGTATAAGTACTACTGGTGGGTTTTTACAGCACATAGTCCCGTTGAAGGTACGGCCTTTTTAACCGAACCATACCGGCTTTCTAGTTTCGATTTTCAGCAGCAACTTAAGCATTGTAAAGAAAACAATCTCAGTGCATTTATCTATAATGAACGGCGCTACCGCCTTGATCCTTCTTTACCTTTTGACTTCGATAAACTTCGGCAAGAAGGTGTAAGCTTCGCGCCCTGCTTTGATGACGATACGGATCCTGTTACAACAGAAGGCTTTAAATGAAGCCTTAATCCAGCCTAATCTTTGCTGATATTGCGCACCCGCATACATTGAGACAGCAGTACCTAGCGGGTTACGCAGCAAATGCAGGCCGATTTAAGTCCAAGCAAAAATGGTGGGTAACGCCATATGCAAGGTTTCACCAGGTTCTGATGGCTGATTAAAGTACCAAATCCACGGTAAAATCATCGACAAGAGTTTAAAAAAACGACCTGTTCTCGGATTTGTGTGATCGTTGATGTAACAGAGCAAGGCAAAGAATAGAAACAGCCAATAATCAATTAATACCTGGCTGTCTTGGTACAAAAGTACAATATCAAACACACTTATGGAAATTTGTGATGGTTCGCTCATAACAACCTCTGCTAGCTAACTGAATGGTTCGAGTAAAGCTTGGCTCAGAAGCAGCTTAAGGGATGAGTGCGACAAAAAACGTCGCACTTATCAGAAAAAGTGCAGATATTAGTAAATGAATAATTAGTAAACCGGTGGAGGAACTAAAGCCATCAGGGCGTTACCTTTCGCAATTTGGCGCCCACTCCGCAAATCCATGGTCATGTCCATCCCTTTATAGTAACGGCCAATCGGTACCCCATCAGCTGGGCGAATAGTTTGATCACCATTCGCTTCGTTATTAATAAAAGCATAAACGCGTCCAGCACCATCTCTAAGCATGATTTGAGACATAAATACTCCTTGAATGGTATTTAGAATTAAGAAGAAAGACTTGAATTTCTGGCCAATAAACATTGAAATCAGAAGTTAACAATAAGTTTCAATCCTATTTTAAATTTTACTTTTTAACCATACTGTTCTGACATACAGTGTATGCTAATCAAGCATGCCCCTTTTGACGTTAGCTTGTTTTACAGGTAATCTTACTGGAGAAATTCAGAATGGAAGCAACCAAAATATGCCACAACATATTAAATATATTGATAAAATTTGTCGTGAAAAACAGCGGGATGTGCTGTACCTTACCTTTGATAAAGAAATTTTCCCCAATCCCAATTGGCCTACATGGCAAACCCGAAATGACATTATCAACTGGCTTGAACAACATAATATTAACTATACGCCCTGCGGCAATGTTGCCAGTCAACATACTATTTCGTCTTATCGGGGACAAATTTATATTGATGTTCCCTATGATGAAACAGAACCTGACTTTATAAAGTTAAGTCAATTCTTAGAGCACCCTGACGGCAGCACAAAAATTAAAGGCGTTATCTTTTGTTATTTGACGTTAGAGCATGCAATGAAAAATAAGCATCATGACGAACCCGGTTTTTGGGAAAATTTAATGGAAGAGTTTTAGTATGCATGAACCTAGAGTATCGAAAAATGGTAAGGGCAAAACGCTGTATATCGAAGTTAGTGTTTATCCAAATGGCAACACCGACACACTTAAAAATTTAACTATTTCATGCTCAGATCCAGCAACACGTTTCAAAACGAGTCTAAGTGATAATGGGTTAAGTAAATTCAGAGAACATATTTTGGAGTTTTACAAAATGCATGTGACGGATAAGTCCAATACACATGAAAACGAAGCTGAATAATTTTTAACAGAACTTGCCAACTAACGTTAGGTATATCAAAGTTAGTTGGCTAGAGATTCGTTAATAGATCACACAAGTGGATCATTACTGGAAATAAACATGATCTGTTCCACTGTGCGCATCGGCGATAGTTTATAACCTACTTTCTCTTCAAACTTTCGGTGAATTTTTGAAAATTCAGGATCAGTTTTAACCTTTATGCACAGGTCAAGATATGACAAGTACAGGTCAAGTTTCTCAACTTTTTGTTTATGACTTTTACCTGTAAGGAAATTACAGACTCTGCTATCCCAAATTGCATATACCTCTGGATTAATAAAATGAAGAAGTTTTGACACTCCAACTATTGAGTTATTAATTAGCACTTTTAAAGTTAAAAACTGTTCATTAGTTATTCTTTCTTGATTTTTGGCAGCATTTATTGCTACCACAGCGGCTGAAAAATTCTCACTCTTGAAATTTAGGATTGTTGGCATCCAGCCATAGGTGAAATTAGCACCTATAATTAGATCATGCTCATTAAGTGAATCTTTTTTAGAAAAATATTCGATAAAATGAAAATAAGATTTATTGTAACGATCTTCATGGTTAACTTGCTCTAAGCAAGAAGAACGTTCTAAAACTTTATTTGCCGAAATGGTTAACATAGCATTCCTTAATCAAGCGTAAAAATTAATTTGCTGTAACTGAAAATAACTGTAATTCGAAAAATAGACAAAATGCGTCGCATTGATTGAAGATTGTTCCAGAGAAAATTTACAGGTTTAAATTCAATATGTTTTCAATACGATCCATAGCATTTATAGACCGCATTCAGATAACTCTGGTCAGGGTATAGTCTATATTCCTAAGATATGTTTTGAAACGACACAAGCTGTCGCAATTAGTCGTTATGCTGCAGTTTTTAACATGCCGGGGATTCGCCATGAGCACAATTGCATTGGAACGCATTGATAACTTTTTAGTTCTGCCCGAAACTGCCCCTTTTGAAGACTACGTAATTTGTCAGGCCGAAGATAATCAGTGTTGGTTTGTTTATACCGCGGCTGACAACGCAAAACTGCTGGCGCAACTTTTGGCGCAGCAAGCAGAACAAGAAAAGCAGGCTCGCCTTAACGTAATGCTGCAAGGTACTTTTGAGCCTTTGCAGCGGCATGGTAATTTGTTGCTGCTGCCAGAGTGGCTTTGCAGTAGCGACCATGCGCTGCAATTTTATTTAAAGCAGTTAGGTAGCGAGTAGGTTTGTATGCGCCTGATCGCCAGAACCGCCCCCACTTTGGATGATAACTAAAGCTAAAGCGATTTAAGCGCCGCGCTGGCGATGAAACACCTGTTTATAAATATTGCTCTAACTCAGCCAACAAACCCAACGCCTCGCTTGGCTTTAGATAAGGGACTTTTTTAATACGCCCAGAATATAAGCGTCTTCCCAAAAACGCGGCCACCTTGACCTGTGGCATAAAGGGTAGATGATCGCGCGCTATGGGCTTTTTGGTTAGAAAGGCTACTTCGCGATACCAGATCTGCTCTTCTGCTTGGTATAACGGGCCGGTTACTCTGGCGGCAGCTACCAAACCGCACCACTTATGAGAAAAGAACACCACGTCGCCGCGATGAATATAGCGCACATAGTGCTTGGCGCTGCCGTAACCAATCAGCCGATTTTGCGAGAACATGTCCAAAATGGCGTATTCATCGTAGCTGCGACCAGTATCAAATAGCACACCTTTACCTACTGGGTTTTGCATGGCTTTTCCTTTTTATCAGTGGTTTTAACTCTTGTTGCTGCGCTTTATTTCTCGATGCGTTTTTGCATCAAAGCCTTTGAGCCTAATCGCTAGCTTTTGGCTTAGCCAGGCTGAATACCCGTTAAAAGCAACGTTAACTCGGCCTGTTTGATCTCTGGCGTGATGCGCAGGCCAGATAACATTAAGGTGTTGTCTGGCAATTGTGTTTGCAGGTGCTGATGCAAAAACTCAAACTGCTCGAGCGCAAAGTGTTCCGGCACCTCTAAGTGCAGCATGGCGGCTTTTGAGGTATCGGTGGCCGTTTTGGCTAAGAGCGGGTGTTGTAACAATAGCGTTAGCTGTGGTGCAAGTGGCTGGTTTAGATCAAGCTGTTGCCAGTTAATGGCCATTCGGCCGGGCTGCTGTAACAGTGCCAGCAAATCATGTAAATCCAAATTAATCAGGCTAGGCTTGGCCATAATATGCAACAGCTGCTTGAGCATCTTTTCTAAAAAGGCGTTGCTCGCATCCAGTGCATCTTCTAAACGGGTTTGGCCACCCAGTGCTTTTCGTAGCAAATCATTGGGTAACTCTACCAAGCCATTACAGCTGGTTTCTAACTGTTGCACTGTGGCGCGGGCTTGCTGCGCCCTGGCACCGCCTTCAAAGCTAAAGGGGCTTACCACAAAGGCTAATAAGGCTGTTTGAGCAGTCACTATCGCTTGTTGTTTATTAGCCAGTAAGCTTATTTCTGCCAAAATAGCCCCGCTTGCACCGCCCAAGGCACCACAAAGTAGCACCAAATCGTGCGTTCTGATTAGCGCGGCTAACGCATCGCTATTGCTATCGGGGCCATTGCTGGCAAGCCGTTCGGCTAGCGTTGCTTTTGTGCTTGCAGGCTTGGCGTTTTGGGTTAGCAAAAAGGTGTGGTTGTTGGGTTTGTCTTGTAACAGTGCCGCTTTGTGATGGCAAAGTGCAAAGGAGAGCTGCGCATAAGCAGGATCGGCAGCACCTAATTGCTGCTGTGCTTTTGCTACCAAGTAACAGCCCAAGCTGCCTACCCCTAGCACCAAAATACGTGGCGACAGGCTTTGAGCTTGCTGCGTGTCAGTGTCTGCCTGTGCGGGTTTGGAATGGCTCATCTGTTCGTCCTTATTCTACGTTTCGCTAAAATGGGGGGTTGCCAAAGCTTGGCTTTAGCAGATGATTAGCATAACGCTGGCTTACGACAACATGGGTCGTATCAATAACTTTAACGACAAAAACGCTAAAGGCGCGACCTAAGTTGTCGCGACGACTTGCTAAACTGCCTTTGTATCAACTTGAGTGGGCGCGCGCCGAAGCGCTATTAATGTGTGAAAGCGCAATATGCCAGGTTTGTAACCGTATTTGTAAAAAGGTCGTTCTATGCAGCCAATTTATGCGCAATTAGCCGTATTGCAGCTTTGCGGCTTCAATGCCAGAGGCGGTAACTTAGCCCAACAAGATGCCATGGGCTTTTGTACTAAGGCTGAGGAGCCGAGCATACTGTTATGGCAGCAACAAAGCCTAAGCGATTGTATTGACATTAACGCAACTGAAGCTTTGTTATTGGTGGCCGATGGGGTTTCTTCAAATCCGGCTGCAGCGCTAGCCAGCAAGGCTGTGGTAAATTACCTGCTGCGGCAGTGGCCTAAAACGCCCTTTTCTAGCAAGCAGCTACGCGCAGCCCAGTGTTATCTGGCCGATACACTGGGCGCAAAACGGCAAACCTTTGGCGCAGCAACGACAGTAGCGGCCTTGGCTGTTAATAAGGATCGCTATATTGCCATTAATGCCGGCGATAGCCGGGTTTGGCGTTTGCGCGAGGGGCAATTGCAGCAATTAAGTGTCGATCATACCTTTCAAAACGACTCACCAGAGCTACAGCAGCAAGACAATTTGGCACAGTGCTATCAGGCCATTACCAGTTATTTAGCGGCTGATTATGGGGAAAGCGATTTTGCTATTGCGGTTACCGACGGTGCACTGCGAGCAAACGATGCCTTTTTACTCACTAGCGATGGGGTACATGATGTGTTAACCCAGAAAGAGTTATCTGCCTTTATGCTACAAAGTGATATGGGTTTAGCGTTAGAAAATGTGCACCGGTTGCTATTAGCGCGCGGTGCACCAGATAATGCGAGTTTGCTTTGGTTGCGGCGGGACTAACTTCAACCTTAATAGAAATTCAGCACAAATAAAAATAATAAGCTTAATTTGAATCAAAAACGCCAGCTAATTGTGCTTTATAGTACATTGCTCCAGGAAGTAAGTGGTTATAATCACGAATAAAACTTAACATAGACTCACGTGAAACACACTCAATGTGATTGTAATTACTCCCCTTGTAAAACTCATTTGACTGGAATAAAAATATTTTTTCTGAGCTTTTCGCATAAACATCTTCATCCAAATTAAGCTCGGTATTCCCAGTTTTTACCTGTGTTAATGCTTTTTCACCAGTCAAAGAGTGCACAAGATAAAATTCGAAGCTCATAGTATCAGCTTTACGTGAGTTAGGGATTACGAGCCAGCCTCGAGTCTGTAAGTAAATGAAAAGAAGATCTTCAGTTTCTTGATCGTCAAAAAACATAAAAGGATCGGAGTAATTTTTAGAGTCAACTAAATAATCTTCACAATTATTAAGTTTATTCCAAAGAAATTTTGAGTATTCTAAAGTTTTAAAATCAGCTATTTCTTGAATCGTTCTTGATGGCCTAAAACAAGCAACAACTTTTCCAGGTACGTCGTCTTGTGGAACACAAATCACCTTAACATCAAAAATGTTACCTATATCAATATCTTGCCCTTCAGGCTGGTTTATCGTTTCATAACGCCACCTAGATGTGACCTTGGCTAGATAATATTGGCCAATTTCACTCCTTGTCCAAACTAAATCATTAGGTTTCACATATGCATGTATATATTTAACAACTTGAGTGCTATATCCCAGGCCCTCTGCAACATCTAAATAAGTTGAAATATCATCTGTATTTAATTCTCTATCAACTCGCCAACCTACACCAAGAATTTCATTATTAATGCAATAGTCAAAAGTTGTTTTCATATCTGAGTCGCCACCTTGCGGGCGAATGTGCAAACGAAATAAATGCATAAATATCCTTATAAATTTAAAAATAGTATTTTAAAAATTAAACATTTTAACTTATAAAAATTTAACCACGTGTTTAAATTACACTTAAAATAAACCAACTTACTGAATTAAACTAAATCTCTAACCACTTCTCCACCAACTTCGGCACTTCGGTTGCGGCTTTGCCTTTGATAAATTGATACCCGGCATCATTATCGGTGGTTTCGAGGTTAATCAGCACTTTTTCGGCATCGTCGCGCGCATAGAACAGTAATGATGCGGCGGGGTATACTTGTAGAGAGGTGCCGACAACTAAAATCTTATCGGCGCTGGCAACTTCTGCCATAGCAGGTTGCATAGCAGGGACTTCTTCGCCAAACCAAACAATATTAGGTCTTAAAAGCGAGCCATCCTGCGCGAGCTCTCCTACTTTTAACTCGCGATTATCTATCACTTCAATCAGATCGGGATCGATGCTGCTGCGCGCTTCGTTAAGCTTGCCATGTAAATGCAACACCTTGCTCGACCCTGCCCGCTCATGCAAATCATCGACATTTTGCGTTACTACTACCACGTTAAAGGCTTGCTCTAGTTTGGCAATAGCTAAATGCGCGGCATTCGGCTGGGCTTTAGCAGCTTGTATGCGCCGCGCATTATAAAAACGATGCACGAGTGCTGGGTTACTGGCAAAGGCTTGCGGTGTTGCCAAGTCTGCCAGATCATATTGCTGCCATAAGCCATCAGGATCTCGAAAGGTTGCCAGGCCACTTTCGGCGCTAATGCCAGCGCCACTGATAATCACTATTTTGGTTACTTGTTTAGACATGGTACTCTCCTTATTGCCAACGCGTTTTCCGATATAATGTCCAACATCGCATAATAGATCCTAGTGTAGCGACGACTTGCGACGATATAGGTCGCAACAAATTGAGATCTTTAAAATCGCGTAGATTCGTAGCATGCTTTCGACCTATGCTGTCGCAATTGCCAGTTATGCTTGGTAGTAAAGCATTTTACCCAAGCAAAGAGGTTTAGCTATGTGTGGCTACTGTATTGAAAGTAGTTTTGTATTTGACTTTTGGCAGCATGGACACTTTAACCTGCCAGAACCTTATCGAAATGACGATGGTGAGATTGCTATTGACTTTGCCACCGCCTGCTACGCGCTATTTGAAGCGCCAAACCCAGAGCAACTCAGCGAGTCTTGGTTGAGCACCGCACAAAAAGACACTCCTTATTGGCTGCTGCGCCAGTTAGAGCAAGCCTTATTAGCGTTGCTCTTAGATCCGGCAGAAGTTGTAACAGACATTTTGCCAAGTGACGCTAATTTAACTGCCAACCCTAAAAACTGGCCAACCATTACGGCGCTGTGGCAACACTGGCAACAGCGGCCAGGTGTTGAGCCGGTTCAGGTCATGCCTGCTTTTATCAATAATAAGCTACTTAACGAGGCCAGAGCATGTTTACACTTTACGTTACAGCCTTTTGATAACGTGCAGGAGAATGTTAAAAACTATGTGCCAGAACAGGATGTATTTGCGGCAAACGAGGAGGAGAGTAATAAGTTTAACAACTATTTCGCCGAAGCCTGGTTGGCTTTTTGTCTGCTGCGAAAGTTTCAACCTTTTGATCCGCTTTTGATTAGTTGGTCAGCAGTCATACCCAGACATATGCCGAGCTTTAGTGGTGAGGATTTAGTGATCATCCGCCAAGCGTTTTGGCATTGCCTTAACTATTATGGTGCACCTTATTTTATCGAGCACGGGCCTTATCAACGCGCCGAGTTATTGGCCTATGCAGCCAAGCGCTTCATTAGACCTGAAAATGACAAGCCTTGCCACACCGCCAAAAATAACTGTTTCGTTGATACGACTGCGGAAAATAGGCCAGAGACTAAACTTGATATCGCAGGCTTTTATCAATTAATAAACCGGCATTGGCAAGGAGGCAACTCTACTGGTTTTACAATTGAGCAGCTCGTTAAAATTATAGAAGAACAACTGTCCTAGCTCTGTTTTTTCTGCCGAAGACAATGGCTTATTAGTAGCCATTGACCCTTCAAACAGCAGCAATAACTCGAGCCTTCTAAGCTCGGTCTAGTCTGACAAAGCCGGCTGATCAAAATAATCATAATCACATAGCTGTGTTGTCTGTTGCCGACGCCTGACCTCAGGAGGTTGCCGCTCACTAATGCGAATACCAACACCTCAAGGTGTACTTACTTCATTAACTGCTGTACGTGTTGGCATGTACAACACCTGCAAAAGTTCACCGGCATGAATAAAACCCTGCGCCCGCAGCCGCTGTTCGCTATTATCTTACCCTGCCTTACTGGTATGAAAGATGTCGCAAAATTGAGATTCAAGCGTTATTAAAAATCCCTGTTGCAGCATCTCCATCTAAACTTCCTCGTATATGTTAGACGTCATTGCTATTAAATCCTGTATAGGATATGAGCATTATGCCCTGTCCTATTCCGTGTTTATGCTTCAAGAAGCCAAAACTTTATAACTACAAGGCGTTTGCATACTGTCGCTTGCTAATACCTTTGAACTTAGGCAAATGAAATGGCATAGCGGCTTTGCCAAACCGGCCATTTAAATGCGTAAGCATGTTTTGTGCATCTGTGTTTCCTCGCCGTGCTGACGACTTAATTAGCTCACGGCTATTTTGTTTGGCAGTAAATGGCGTTTTCTCAAGCGATAACTGCCATTGCAATAAACCAAGGTTAAGCTCTAACTCTGCCAATAAGCTTGATTCTTGGCAAAAAGGCATGATGGCTTGTGCAAATTCCACCATAAAGGGTGCACGGATTTGTTCATTTAACAGCTTGGTAAAGATTGCAAAGTCTAATTTGAAATACCGCGGTGTTTTTTGCCAATGCTGCGCGATGATTTCAGCCGCTTGCTGCGGGCTGTAATGCACATTGAGTGTCTGGTAAAGCCCTAGCACGGCTTCTGCATAGGCTAACCCTTCAACATTAAAGGCTTTGGCTTTTAAGTATTGTTGCTTTAGTTTTTTTAAACAGGCTTTATGCGCGTCTTCAGGATGGTTAGCAAAATTAAATTCAAAAAGATGAAACATTAAAAAGTAATACACTGAGCGGCGTTCGTTATGTTCATTACCTAAGCAAATAACCGCAAAGAACGCATCATCGTCACGTTTAATGTAATAGTCTTGCAAGCGTTTTAACGAGGTAAAACAGCCTTGTTCGGCTGCCACATGATAATGTTTTATGGCAACGCGCATTTCACCCAGCGTTTCGTAGGTTTTGGCGGCTATAAGTGCATAATCTGCTTGCTGTTCAAGCTGTTTAAATTCATCTAGCCAGTATTTTAGATGTTTAAGATCAAGCTGCTTGTAACGCTTTTCGACCAACAATTGGCTGTAGTATTCCAGCGCCTCAAAACTGCCTTGCGTTAACGCCTTATTCAGCCAATAGATCACATCGGTTTCGTTATAACGGCTTTTCGCTTTGCGTTGTTTGATATCGGTATGAATTAATTTCACCACATTTAACGAAGCTTTACCGTTACCACTAAATCCTTGCATCACTGCAGCGTCTAACTTTGCTTGTGCGGATAGCTGTAACCCCGCCCCAGGTGCGCTTTGCTGCTCCCCTGCAATATTAGCAGCAAGCTGATAAATGCCAGATAAACACAGGTTAATGTCGTTGTCTGAAACTTCAACAACCTGACAAAAGCCTCTGCTTTGTTCAAAGGCCAAATGAACCCCTCGATTACAAATGGCACGCAGATTATGCAGTGTGGCCGTTGTCTCATGGGAAATTAATGACAAGAGTCTCAGCTGTTCAATTTTGTCAAAAAGCGCAGGCTCTATATCAACACTTTTTACATGCTGATAAGCCACATCATGGCACCAGATCTCTAAAAACATCCGAATTTTGAGTAAAAAACTGGAGTGATCAGAATGCGCATAGCGCTCGGCTTGGATTGCTAGCTGGTATAGTTCTGGATAGTTTTTTTGCAAAAATTGAAAGCTCGATACATGCATAAATTCCCTCTTTATCAAATAAGCTAGCGTGATAAGTAACTGTTACACCTATTTTAAGCTGTTGCCATAGTAGCGCCATGCTGTATGGGTAATCAGTGTATGCTTTTCAGACAGGTATTTACTTTTATCACATTAAACGTAAACACCAGCAGGTTTGCTTATTACTGCTTGCATTAACTTATTGCCAACTGGCACCTGCATAATCCAGTGCAAGCATTAGCATGGTTTCTTGCAAACAGGTTTTTTGTTGTACACTCAGGCTTTCATCTAATTGCAGGATCTGCCTGACTAATTTATCCGCATCATCTTTGGCCAGTTGCTGGCACAGCATAGCTAATAGGGCCAGTTCATCCTGCAACGCCTTTTTGGCGTCAAACTCGGTTGCTAAACCGTTCACTTGCTCGCCGATACGCCTTAACCGCGCCCTGTCTAGGCTGGCTGTTATGCCTAATATCAGTTGCTCATCATCGTTTACTTGGTTAAGTTCAGTCGCGCCTCTGCCCCAGGCGAGGATAATCCAGCATAATGCAGTTAGTTGCTCTTGCGGTGTCAGTGCATCAATAAGGTGTTGCCAGCTTGCCGGAGCATGGATTAATCGTACCGCAATGAGTTGATGTTGTTTTGCGCTTTGCTGGATAACAACCAGGTTTGATACTTTATCAAAAAGGATCACTGTGCCACGCATAATGGTTACGCCTAACCAACGTAAAGCCGTTAAAACCATCATTATTAAGCTAAATAGCAGCTGTAGCCCGGTTTGCAGCAGTTGGAATAGCATAAAGATAAGTTGGAGCTGCGCGGCTTTTTTGCCACGAACTTGCACGCCAAAAAGCTTTGCCGATGAGCGGTTTGGCTTGACCCAATTAAAAGTCCCCAAGGCATTTCGGCTGGATACACTCACCCCAGACTTGGATAAATTTAACTTGTGCGGCCCTTTGCCATAACGGCCACGCAATTGTAGCCGACCATTTTGCAGCGCAACCTGGGTACCTTTTGCGATGCCCTTCGATAAACGTACACCATGTTGGCTATTTACCGTAATATTTACGCCCGCAACTTTTGCCTGCGCCCGCAGTGATACTCCACCGGTTCGGCTAGCCCGGGTATACTTGCCACGGTGTTCAATACGAACTTGCTTGCCGTATTCATCTTTTTTGCCAAGGTTTGTAAGTTTTGTCATCTATATGCATCCTTACGTAAAACAGGGGCAAGCGTTACATTTATCTATTCAATAGTTTTTTATTTGGCATCCCTGCCAGATAATCCTTGTCCATGCCGGCAGCATCCAGCTGCCTATTCCAAGTACTGTCATGGTTAATGACATGTCATCCTTGAATCATCATCTTAAACTGTTTCTATTTTCATACCATACTGTCTAGATGCTCAGTGTATGTTTTTCAGGCAGGTGTTTTGCTGATTTCAAATAGCCTTATTGCCTAAGGGTATCCTTCAAAAATTATCAGCCGTTAATCTAAGGAAGATAACCGCTTATCTATTTCGCTAAACTGCTGGATTTGACCATATACCTCATCGCAGAGATCTGCTAGATACACCTCATCATCAATGATGAAATAACTGGCCAGCACTAGCTGCTCACATTCAGGCTCAGGGAGTACCAATACGTTTGGGTATTCCGCCTGAATAATCGATGCCAAAGCTCGGTGATGTTGATTAAAGATCATGGTAAAACCCAGATAGCGGCTGCCCGAAGTTGGCTTTTTCCAGCAGCCGGGCAACATGTTATAGACATGAAACGTGCCAAACGAGACAGGAACGGCCAGCATCACTTCGCGATTTGGATGGCCTGCCGCAGGCCGAAAGCACATATTTAAACTGGCCAACATTAATAATGCAAACCCCTTGGGGCTGATGCCAGAAAGTGGCTCTTCAAAAGGATCATCGCCTTCAATCACACCTGTTCTCGCGCCCTTATATTCGAGATACAGGTGAATGCTCAAGTTTTCCATTTCCAGCGAATGGCTATAATCAGACAGGTCAAGCAAGGTTTGGTTATCAAGTTTCATCAATGGAATGTTCATATGGCCTCCTTTTGGTTAAATGAACCAGGCCATATCAACACAGAAAATAATTCACGCCACAAAACTAGCAGCGTTGACTGGTAAAGCTTCTGTTGCCGAAACGGTAATTTGGTTTATGATAAAAACTTAACAAAAAAGAGTAATAACGATGGTTGGAATATTAATTAGTATCGGCGTTTTTATGCTTATCATGGCCGGCGTAATCTTATGGGTTACCTATCGCTTAGCATCTCGTCAGGGATCTGATAACTAAAAAAGCTAAAGTATTGCTTGATTGCAGCGGATTAGCTGTTGGCAACTTGTATTGATAGTCAGACTTTAAGTTATTCGCGAAGGTCTCTTTTTTTAGCAACGCGTAACGCCATATATAGGGTAAAACCAATTGCGGTAAAACCGACAATTAAAGCCACAATGCCGTAAATCTGCATATTTTTTACTCCATCTGAGAACATATAATAAATCTAGCATGTTATTCATAAAAATTGCCATGCTAGGGGTGGTTCAATCGGTGTTTTTAGCTACGTGGATACTCAGCCAGATAGTTATGCCACTTCCTGGCGTTTATTGACCCGTGAAGTGGCAGTATCAAAATCCCAGACGTTATTTCGCAGGGAGGATGGTGTAATCCATCATGCTACTTGGCACAAACTCCACCACCTCACCTATCCCACAGTTAAAGTACTCACAGAGCTTATCCAGAATATCGGTGCCGGTAATATAGCCGCGCTGATTGACCATACGGGTAAGTGTTTGCCGGCTAATGCCACTTTCTTCACTTAATTCTTTAAAGGTCACCCGACGGTTTTCAACAAAACACTTCTCAGCCAACAGTTCACGCACTTTGTAACGCAACATAGTTTCTCTCCTCTGAATGATTACTGGGCAGACTATCGCAGGATCGCAACCGCGCAACAAAACGATCTGAAACCATTTCCCCCGTTTTCCTTTCTGGATTTGTACCTATTCCAGTTTTGTGGCGTCAATTTGCATCTCGGTTAGCCTCATCACAGGTGGCGATAAATCGTCACTGCACGTGGCGTTAGCGCGGTCTTTTTATCGGTTTGCCTCAGCTGCGAGGTTTGTGGCGAGAAATAAAAAGCGCGGTAACGTGAAATCAGTATCGCAAGGGTGCGGTACCTAACAAGAGGAAAAAACAATGAGTGCAACACGTACTTATTTAACAACCGAACAATTAGCAGAGCGCATTCACTACGATGTTTGCTCTATCCGTAACACACTGCTGGACACCTACCTGATTGAGGGGCGTCACTATATCCGGCCTTTTGGGCGGCGCAAGCTGCTGTTTATCTGGGAAGCCATTGAAGCAGATTGGTTAAGTTCTACCCATGACAGTATCGGCATGATGGCGGAATATCCGGAGGTGGCTAATGGGTAAGATTTCAGTCCGCCGCGAAACCGCCCGCCTCTACTACGATTTTATGTATCAGGGGCGTCGTTGCCGCGAGCAAACCACGTTACTTGATAATAAAGGTAACCGTAAAAAACTGGAAAAGCACCTGCAACAAATTGAGGCCGAAATTCAAACCGGTACCTTTAATTATGCGAAGCATTTTCCTAATAGCAGTTACCTGAGCACCTTGGCTGAACTCGATACTGAAGCACTGGTTGCTCAAGCTGCGATTACTGCAACCCGCACCCCGCGTTTTGCTGAATTTGTGGAAGAGTGGTATCAGGAAAACGTGATCCAGTGGCGCCAGTCATACCGCATCAGTATTCGTGGTTCAGTTGATAAGTACTATCTGCCTGCATTTGGTGTGCAAGCTGACGGCGACATCACCCGTGCTGATTTATTGAAATTCCGGTCAAGCCTCGCAAAAGTCCCTGGCCGGAGCAATAAAGAAGCGTTATCGAATAATCGTATTAACAAAATCATGGATCCGTTAAGGCGGATTTTTGATGAAGCCGCCGACCGTTATAACTTTAACACGCCTTTTACGCGTATTAAACCGCTAAAAGTGCCCAAGAGCGACGTGCAGCCGTTCTCACTAGATGAGGTAAACCTTATTCTGGAGAAATGCCGCTCTGACTATCGCAACTATTATATCGTCCGCTTTTTTACCGGGATGCGCACGGGCGAGGTTGATGGCCTGAAATGGCGTTACGTCGATTTTACTCGTGGTCTCATTCTGGTGCGCGAAACCATTGTTGCCGGTGAAGATGACTACACCAAAAACGATTTCTCACAACGTGATATCAAGATGATTGGTCCGGTGCTGGAGGCGATGCGCCGCCAGTTCCGTGCCACAGGGAATACGTCTGAGTACGTATTTTGTAATCGTGAGGGCAAACCGCTTGAACATAATAATGTGACAAAGCGCGTCTGGTATCCGATGTTGTTGCGCCTAGGCCTTGAAAAGCGCCGCCCCTACCAAACTCGCCATACGGCAGCCACTCTGTGGTTAGCCGCTGGTGAGTCGCCTGAATGGATAGCCCGGCAAATGGGTCATTCCACCACCGAAATGCTGTTCAAAACCTACTCACGTTTTGTACCAAACCTGACACGCAACGACGGCTCTGCGTTTGAGCAGTTATTAACGTCCACCTTAGGTGCAGCCCTGTAATCGAGGATATCGACATGTTAAAAATTGAAAATACCCCAGCCTACCGGGCTCATAAAGCGGAAAAAGAACTTGCAGAGAAAATCAATAAAATGACGCACTCTCTGATCTACCTTTTAAAAATTAACCGTTTCGATGTCGGACTAGTCTATCTTATCGGCAAGGACGGCGATCGCAATAATGAAGCCGCAGTAAAGTCATGGGTCACGGATAAACTCTGCTGCCCTAGCTGTATGCGCCAGGATGATGCAAGAACTCTGTCGAATGATCTTCGCAAAACGCTGCTTGCGCAAGCAGACGACATCTATAATTAACGCAAAATTAGCCGCCGCATCACGTGTGGCGGCTATATCCCTATTCATAAGCAAGGAAAACAATATGCTTAACAATTATGAGATTGCAATGCTGCTAACAATCGCTGCATCCTTTATTTATATGATGGTGCGGCTTTTTCGGGCATTTGAGCTGGAAAAAAGAGAAAAAGCTGAGCAGGAAAAACAGCAACAACAACCAGATAAAAACGAATGATGTCGTCCCATCCATGCTACACGTTTTTCAGGTTATGAATATTTCGGCCTTATATTGCTTGCTGCACTCTCGTTATTGCTGATATATATTAAAGTTGTTGCTACAGACCGGGACCAGAAAACTGGGGTAGCAATGCCGGAGCAACGCTCCCCCAGCCCGTGAGCGGGATAAAAAGGCTTCGCGGAAACCAAATACAGCTAAGAGAGTTGGATCTTTAACGAACTTGGATAGATCGAATTGCGATTATAAACATTTAAGTTTGGCACATCACATCAAAACCCTTTTAAGGCAAGTACATGCATAAAAATGTTAATTGTTCAGAAGTGCAAATCGAGCATGAGCTAAACATGTTCTTTAATAATGATAAAGCTCAGTTAGATGAATGGCTTGATACGCCAATCCCGAGGCTTGATCATCAATGCCCTCGCTCCTTACTTTTAACAGAAGAAAAACGCAAAGAGCTATTAACAGTTCTACTAGAAATGAAATTTGGTGAAATGGCCTGATTTGACTGCTATTCGCTCAGGCTGTGTGAAAACTGCTGATCACTTTTTTGTCTAAGCACAAGGTTTTTATGATCAATCGTTCTTGATAAAACAATCCTTGTGGCAACCGTTTGACTAAAATTACTAATAGGTAAATTTATAAACGTGTGCACTTATGTCTCATCATATTAAAGGTCAGAGCCGCCATCAAATAACATTACTACCTGAAGCGCTGGATGACTTTGTTACAGAAGATAACTCTGTCAGAGTAATTGATATATTTGTAGATGGATTGCAGCTTGACTCACTTGGCTTTGAGAGAGTTGCAGCCAAACAAACTGGGCGACAAGGCTATCACCCAGCAACCTTATTAAAGCTTTATATATATGCTTACCTTAACCGCATCCAATCTTCTCGTAGGCTCGAAAAAGAAACACATCGCAACGTTGAACTGATGTGGTTACTTGAAAGATTGACACCCGATTTTAAAACCATCGCTGATTTTAGAAAAACCAATGGCAAAGGCATTAAGAATGCATGTAAAGCATTTATTGATTTGTGTCGCCAGATGCAGATGTTTACTGACGTCATTGTCGCTATCGACGGAAGCAAATTCAAAGCGGTAAAAAGCAAGCCTAATAACTTTACGCCACAGAAAGCAAAAGACCATATTGAACGGGTTGAACAAAGTATTAATAAGTACCTGAGCAAACTCGATGAGAGTGACAAAAACTCAGAGAATGATGCCAGTTCAGAATTAAATGCTACAAAGTTAGCGTGGTTAAGAAAACGGTTGGATGAGCTCAAGGATATTCAAAAAGTTGTTGAACAGCAGCCAGATAAGCAACTGTCATTAACCGATCCTGATTCTCGCTTGATGAAAACAAATAACATGAACAGGCAAGTCTGTTATAACGTGCAAACGGCTGTAGATACTAAGAATCACTTAATCGTTGCGAATAAAGTCACCAACACAACAGATCGAGGCCAACTGAGTTCGGTAGCTAAATTGGTACAGGAGGCCGTTGACCAAAAAGAGATAACTGTCCTTGCAGATAAAGGTTATTACAGCCGCGGTGATATAAAA